>Ga0066414_1000003_pt1 | contig 140890 bp, 111 predicted proteins | sample LakWasMet20_HOW5_2_FD_59541 | JGI IMG/M metagenome (GOLD analysis project Ga0066414, IMG submission 59541) | Freshwater sediment methanotrophic microbial communities from Lake Washington under simulated oxygen tension - Sediment Metagenome 20_HOW5 | ecosystem: Environmental > Aquatic >...
AACTTGTCAATTTTGAAATTCTTAGGATTCGAGCAAATCTTCAAAAACTCTTTAACTACATTGCCAATGGGTGGAGGTAAAGGTGGTTCTGATTTCGATCCAAAAGGAAAATCAGATAACGAAGTAATGAAATTCTGTCAATCATTTATGACTGAACTTTCTCGTCATATTGGTGCTGATACGGATGTACCTGCTGGTGATATCGGTGTTGGTGGTCGTGAAATTGGTTACATGTTCGGTCAATACAAAAGAATTCGTAATGAATTTACAGGTGTATTAACTGGTAAAGCACGTAACTGGGGTGGGTCGTTGATTCGTCCAGAAGCGACAGGATACGGAACTGTATATTTCGCGAAAGAAATGTTAGCTACTAAAAATGATTCTTTCAACGGTAAAGTTGTTGCTGTTTCTGGTTCAGGAAACGTTGCACAATACGCTTGTGAGAAAGCTACTCAATTAGGTGCTAAAGTTGTTACATTATCAGATTCATCTGGTTACATCTACGATGCTGACGGAATCAACGCTGAGAAATTGGCTTTCGTTATGGAATTGAAAAATGTTAAAAGAGGTCGTATCGAAGAATACGTTGCTAAATATCCATCTGCGAAATTCGTTGCAGGAAAACGTCCTTGGGAAGTGAAAGTTGATATCGCTTTACCTTGTGCTACTCAAAACGAATTGAACGGTGACGAAGCGAAAGTATTGATTTCAAACGGTGTTATCTGTGTTGCTGAAGGTGCTAACATGCCTTCAACTCCAGAAGCAATCGCTGAATTTGATGCTGCAAGAGTATTGTTCTCTCCAGGAAAAGCGTCTAACGCTGGTGGGGTTGCAACTTCAGGTCTTGAAATGTCTCAAAACTCATTACGTTTATCTTGGCCAGCTGAAGAAGTTGATCAACGTTTACACGGAATCATGGTTTCTATCCACGAAGCTTGTGTTAAATACGGTAAAAGAGAAGATGGAACAATCGATTACGTTAAAGGAGCAAACATTGCTGGTTTCGTAAAAGTTGCTGATTCTATGATTGACCAAGGTTTGGTTTAATCATTTTCACTATACTTGAAAAGGCTGGTTCTTCTGAATCAGCCTTTTTTCGTTTAAAGAAATTCACCTTTTTGCCTTTTTCTGCCACAAATTCGATTAATTTTGCAAATTCAATTGCAATTACACAAAGAATGGAAGTATTAGAAAAACGATACATCGACTTTAACCGCGAAGGATTTGATGACCAAGAATTGTTGACGATCTATAAAACAATCCTTAAACCTCGTTTGATCGAGGAGAAAATGTTGATTTTATTGCGTCAAGGGAAAATTACAAAGTGGTTTTCTGGTTGGGGACAAGAAGGTATTTCAGTAGGTTGTGCATATGCAATGAACCAAGATGAATATATTTTACCGATGCACCGTAATCTTGGGATTTTCACAACACGCGGAATTCCATTGGAGCGTTTGTTTGCTCAGTTTCAAGGAAAACTTTCGGGTTTTACAAAAGGTCGTGATCGCTCTTTCCATTTTGGAACACAAGAATACAAAGTGGTTGGTATGATTTCTCACCTTGGACCACAGTTGGGAATTGCTGATGGAATTGCCTTAGCTGCCAAATTGAAAAAAGAAAAAAAATCAACAATCGTTTTTACAGGTGATGGTGGTGCTTCTGAAGGTGATTTTCATGAATCATTGAATGTAGCTTCTGTATGGGATTTACCAGTGATTTTTGCAATTGAAAATAACTGTTGGGGACTTTCAACACCATCTTCAGAGCAATTCCGTTGTAAACAATTCATCGATAAAGGAATTGGTTATGGAATGGAAGCTGTTCAAGTGAATGGAAATAACATTCTTGAAGTAATTAATGCGGTTCGCAAAATCAATGAAGAAATTCGCGAAAATCCAAAACCATATATCTTGGAATTGATGACCTTCAGAATGCGTGGGCACGAAGAAGCATCAGGAACCAAATACTATCCAGAAGGATTACAAGATGAATGGTCGAAACAAGATCCAGTTTCTAATTTTGAATTGTATTTGAAAGAAATTGGTGTTTTGACAGATGAGCAAGAAGCCTCATTTAAAAAAGAAATTAAAGAAGAAATTCAGACAGGATTTGATACGGCTCATGCAGAACCTGCAATTACAGCTTCGTTAGAAACTGAATTGGAAGATGTTTACGCACCTTTTTCTCAAGAAGTAATTGAAGGGAAAGGAGCTACAACTGAAAAACGTTTCATTGATGCCATTCAAGATGGTTTGCGCGAATCAATGGAGAAATACCCGGAATTGGTGATTATGGGACAAGACATCGCTGAATATGGTGGTGCGTTTAAAGTGACAGAAGGATTTGTTGATCAGTTCGGTAAAGACCGTGTTCGAAATACACCAATTTGTGAAAGTGCAATTGTTGGAGCTGGTTTAGGCTTGTCTATTGCTGGTATGAAAGCAGTAGTTGAGATGCAATTCGCAGATTTCGTAACATGTGGATTTAACCAAATCGTAAATAATTTGGCTAAAATGCATTGGCGTTGGTCACAAAATGCTGACGTTGTCGTGCGCATGCCTACAGGTGCAGGAACGGCTGCAGGACCTTTCCATTCGCAAAGTAACGAAGCATGGTTTGTGCATACTCCAGGATTAAAAATTCTCTATCCATCAACTGTTTATGATGCAAAAGGAATGATGAATGCCGCGATTGAAGATCCAAATCCAGTCATGATTTTCGAGCACAAATACTTGTATAGAAGTTTGAAGGAAGAAATTCCAAACGACTATTACACCGTGGAAATCGGAAAAGCACGAACAGCGAAAGAAGGAACAGATATCACAATTATTACCTACGGATTAGGTGTTCATTGGGCAATGGAAGCGATTGAAGCTATGCCAAATGTGTCTGCTGAAATCTTAGATTTAAGAACATTGTTGCCTTTGGACAACGAAGCAATTTTCGCAGCTGCACGTAAAACCGGAAAAGTGATAGTGCTGCATGAAGATTGCATGACTGGTGGAATTGGTGGTGAATTAGTAGCATTGATTACTGAAAATTGTTTCACCGAATTAGATGCACCAGTTAAACGTGTGGCATCTTTGGATACACCAGTGCCTTTTGCTGTTCCATTGGAAAGTCAATTTTTACCGAAACAACGCTTGGTTGAGGCAATCAATCAACTGTTAGAATATTAATACAATCGTTAAAAGAATCCGATTCATTAGAGTCGGATTTTTTTTCCAATCATTCCGCGAGAAGAAGAAAACAACATGGAAGAATTTACATTTAGAGATCTTAATTTGAATAAACCTTTGCTCAATGCATTGGATGATCTGGGATATACAACACCAACAACTATTCAAGGAAAAGCATTTTCAGTTGTAATGTCAGGAAAAGACATGATTGGAATTGCACAAACAGGAACGGGAAAGACCTTAGCTTATTTGTTGCCTGCTTTGAGACAATGGAATTTTTCGAAAGACCGTTTACCTCAAATTTTAATTATTGTTCCAACACGCGAATTGGTTGCTCAAATTGTGGAAACAGTTGAACAATTAACAACGTATATGACCTTAACGGTTGTTGGGGTTTATGGTGGAACAAATATTCGCACACAAGCGGATCAAATCAATATGGGCTTGGATGTACTAGTTGCAACTCCTGGACGTTTGTTGGATTTAGCTTTGCGCGGTGATTTAGTACTAAAAGGCATCAAACGATTGATTGTCGATGAAGTTGATGAGATGTTTGACCTTGGATTTAAACACCAATTACTAAACGTTCTTGATTTGTTACCTGAAAAGAAACAAAGTTTGTTCTTCTCTGCTACAATGAATGAGCAAGTAGAAGAATTAATCGATGAATATTTCGTGAATCCAGTTAAGGTTGAGGCTGCTCCAGCAGGAACGCCATTGGAAAACATTCATTTGACAGCGTATTCGGTACCAAACTTTAATACCAAATTGAATTTGTTGGAAGATTTACTTGCTACAAAATCAGAAATGGAAAAAGTTTTGGTTTTTGTTTCGAGTAAAACGTTTGCAATGACTGTTTACGAGCGTTTATTGCCAAACTTTGAAGAACGTTTAGGCGTAATTCATTCCAATAAATCTCAGAACAATCGTTTCGAAACAGTAAATGCTTTCCAATCAGGTGAAATCTCAATTTTAATCGCAACGGATTTGATTTCACGTGGTATCGATATTACTGGCGTTACACATGTTGTCAATTTTGATGCTCCAGATGATTTTGAGAACTTCATTCACCGTGTTGGTCGAACGGGTCGTGCGGATCGAAAAGGGGAGGCAATCAGCTTCTTTTCACCGTTTGAAGCTACTAGTGAAAAACACATCACGGAAGGACTTGGCGAATTGAAATTGGAATACGTTGATTTTCCTGAATCGGTTGAAATATCGAACGAATTGATTTATGAGGAAGAACCTCGAATTTCAATGCCAGAACCAGCAGTTAAGATTAAAAAACGCGAAGATGTTGGTCCTGCTTTTCATGAGAAATCAGCGAAAAATTCCAAAGTGAATGTGCGCAAAGACTGGAAGAAAATCAAACAAGAAAAATACGGACGTCCGAAGAAAAAAGGACAGAAGAAAAAATAAGGCACAAAAAAAAGGCTACCGATTATGGTAGCCTTTTTGGTTTTTATTGGTTCAAAATTAATCTTTAATCAATGTATAACCAGGATATTTTTTAATGTCAAATACAAATTTCGAATCTTCAACAGTTGGATTAGAAGTGAATTTTGTCAAAGTGTACGTCATTGTTGTACCATCTTTGGTTTTCATCACTGCTTTTTTCAATTCGTTCGTAGCTTTTGAAATGTACAATGTAATTGTATGATAGTCAACTTTCGCTGGTACTTTAGGATATAAATTGATTACATGAACTGCTTCATTGTTCAATTTATCTTCTTTTTCATACTTGTTTTTAAAACCTGATTCCCAAATTGTCATTAATTTCTTTGGATTCATAGTTTCTTCATCGTCTTCGCTGGCATCTGTTTCATACACAGATTTTTCTTCCTTTACAATGGTCCATGTTTTTACACCATTTGAAATGATTGTATTATCACCGTATGAAGCGTAGAATTTATTTCCTTTTACCCAACCTTTACCTGTTTCACTTTCGTTTGTTCCGTTGGAAGTGTTTTTAATATTTGCTGTAAACTCAATGTAGAATGATTTTTGACCTTTCATTTTCGTTGAAAGTTTGTCAAGTATTCCTTGAGATTTGGCATCCTGACCGAAACTAGTGAATGAAAGGATGATAAATAGCGATGCTAAAAATTTCATAATTGTTTATTTTTCGGTGCAAATATCAGAAATTGTGCCAAATAAAAAAAGATAAAGTTGAAATGAATCTATTCGCTTAATACTCGAGTTAATGTTAAAGTATCAATATCGTGCTTTCCTTCAAATTGAAACACCTCAAAACCTTTAGCTTTATAGAATTCCATTAATTCTTTTTGTTGCTCCAGAGTAAAGTATTCATCTTGATTTCCAATAACAAATTTGTTCGTTGAATTTAAGGATAGATTGATTTCAGTCGAAATCTCTAAATCAGGTGGAAAAACACTTGCCCAAATAATTAACTCACTTGCTAATTTTTCATCTGAATAAAACCATCTTGCGGCTGTTGCAGCTCCTTGTGAAAATCCAAGAATACTGATTTGATTTACTTCAAATTGTTGGGAAACATGAGAATAAAGCGTATTCAAATAATTGATCGTATCTGAAATATCAGTTAAACGTTCCTCTTTTGTCATCCATGACGCACCAACTCTACCAGAACTTCCTTTGGTGTAAAAGCGATGCATTCCTTCCGGAGCTACGATGAAATAGTCGCTTTCTAAAGTTTTGAATTTTTGAATGAAATATTCAGGCAATTGGCCATAGCCATGAAGCACGAAAAGCATTTTTTTAGCAGTTTCAGAATTGCCCAATGTAAAGTATCTGAAAGTTTTGGAAGATTGAATATAGTTTTTCATCAAAAAATCACCATTTGAGTCGTTTTCATTTAACAAATTTATACATTTGTATGTGCGAAAACTGATTTCATACTTATTATTCGGATTAATGACTTGGCAAATTATTGGATTTGTCGGCTATTTCGAATTTTCGCATTTCAAATTAAAGAAAGAAATCAAAGGCCTTTTGAAAAAGGGTGTTCCAAAAGAAGAATTGGTTCAATTTACTTTTTCAGCCGCAGAAATAAACGATCTTACTTGGTTGAAAAAGAATGAATTTCAATTTCAAGATAGCTTGTATGATGTTGTTTATAAAACAAAACACAAGAATGGACTAACAACTTTTGAGTGTATTTCCGATTCACAAGAAAAGGTTCTTTTCGCACGCCTTGGTCAAACGGTTTCCAATAATTTGGGTGGAGACGACCATCAAACTCCTGTTTCAAATTGGTTCAAATTAATCAAATTACCGTATTTAACAGCTTCAAAAGATATTTCGATCGTTGCTTTTATTGACAATAGTAAAATTGAATTTAATAGTTTTTACACTAATCTATTTCAATCAATCTCTTTCTCGATTGATTCACCACCTCCGCAATATTCTTAATTATATTAAATCAAATTCACGCTATTCCGTGATAATTTATTATTAATTAAGAAAAATTGAAATGAAAAAAATAAGCTTACTTATCGTTTGCTTGTGCGCGTATTTTATTGCACAGGCCCAATCAATTACTGCAATTGATCAAAATCTTCAACCAATCAGTGGAGTTGAAGTCTATAAATTAAATGAAAGCAAACCTTTCACAACGTCTACAAGCGCTGGAATTATTAATTTGAGTGGATTGAGTGCTAATCAGCAATTAATTTTTATTCACCCGAATTATTTGCCAATTTCTGTGTCGGTTGACCAATTAAAATCGTTGAATTATACCTTGAATTTAAAAGAAAATTCAAACACGTTGGATGAAGTGGTAGTTTCAGCAAGTAAATTCGAAGAGAAAAAACGTGACGTTGCTCAAAAAATCCAAGTGATTCGTTCTTCTGATTTACAAAATATGAATCAAACATCCACTGCAGATGTGATTGCAAACTCAGGAAATGTAATGGTTCAAAAATCTCAATTAGGTGGTGGTTCACCAATAATTCGTGGTTTTGAAACGAATAAAGTATTGATGGTTGTTGATGGAATCCGTATGAATAATGCAATTTACCGTGGAGGACACTTACAAAACATAATAACATTGGATAACTCGATCATGGATCGCGTTGAAATTGTTTATGGTCCAGGATCTGTGGTTTACGGATCAGATGCACTGGGAGGTGTAATGTCGTTTACAACGAAAAATCCTTTATTGTCAACTGATGGTAAAACATTAGTTAAAGCAAATGCATACACGCGTTATATGTCTGCTGTTTCTGGTTATGCCGCGCATGCTGATGTTTCAGTAGGTGGTAAAAAATTCGGATCGTTAACATCTTTTACGTATTCTAATTATGGAGATTTACGTCAAGGTGCTAATCGTGAGCCAGCAGTAGGCAATTTTGGTGCTCGCCCTTGGTATGTTCAACAATTCAATGGAGTTGACTCAACTGTTGTGAATGCAGATTCGAATGTACAAGTTGGTTCAGGATACACACAATACGACTTGTTACAAAAATTCTTATTTAAACAAAGTGATTTTGTTAAACATACAGTGAATTTGCAATTTTCGAATTCTTCAAATATCGATCGTTATGACCGCTTGACTCAAACTTCAGGTGGTAAACCAAAATTTGGTGAATGGTATTATGGTCCACAAAAAAGACTTTTAGCGTCTTATTCAGTGGAATTGTCTAAAAAGACTAAAATATATGATAATGCGCGTTTAATTGTTGGTTACCAACAAATTGAAGAAAGTAGAATAGATAGAAAATATCAAAAAGTTGCGCAAAATCACCGTGTTGAAAACCTTGATATTATTACTGCAAATTTAGATTTTACTAAAAAAGCAGGTAAAAATGAAATTCGCTATGGTTTAGAGGGCTGGTATAACAAAGTAAACTCAACAGCATTTACAAAAGATATTGTTACTGGAATTGAATCTCCTTTAGATACACGTTATGCTTCTGGTGGAGCAACAATGAGTTCTATTGCTGTTTATGCAACACATACCATGGAAATTTCGAACAAATTAATTTTAAATGATGGTTTGCGATTTTCAAATGTTGGATTAAATGCAAAATTCACTGATACTACTTTCTTTAATTTCCCTTTTAAAGATGCGAAACAAAATAACAATGCTTTAAACGGAAATATTGGATTGATTTATATGCCTACAACTGATTGTCGTGTTACAGCTTTAGTTTCAACAGGATTTAGAGCTCCAAACGTTGATGATTTGAGTAAAGTTTTTGAATCTACAGCGGGTTCTATTAATGTTCCAAATCCAGATTTAAAACCAGAATACACATACAATGGCGAAGTTGGTGTTTCTAATAAGTTTGGAAATTGGTTAACTGCCTCTGCAACGGGTTATTACACATTGTATCGTAACGCATTAACAACTCAAAACTTCACATATAACGGACAAGATTCTATTATGTACGCTGGAACAATGAGTAAAGTTGTTGCTACAACAAATGCAAATAAAGCTTACATGTATGGTCTGGAGTTAGGATTGAACGGTAGATTTAATGACAATGTATCAATGTATGCGACTTATAATTATACGCATGCTCGAATTGTTACAGATTCAACTGCAATTCCATTGGATCACATTCCACCTGTGTTTGGGAAATTTGGAGTGCAAATTTCAGACAAAAAGTTCCGTGCAGATTTATTTGTAAATTACAGTGCTTGGAAACGAATTGCTGATTACAATCCATTTGGAGAGGATAATCAAGCTTATGCTTTACCAGAAGGAATGCCATCGTGGTATACAGTAAATGCACGTTTATCTTACCAATTCAACAAATACCTTGGATTACAAGTAGCGTGTGAAAATATTTTGGATCAAAACTATCGTGTTTTTGCTTCTAACATTTCAGCACCAGGAAGAAACTTCATCTTAACATTGAGAGGTTCGTTCTAATTGGCAGAATAGAATATGAAAAAGGCGGTTCGCAATGGTGAACCGCCTTTTTTTATTTTGTTTTGGTTACATATTTCCCCTGCTCAGGCAAATAAAAGAAACGATAAACTAATTCATCTGTTAGAACCAATTCAGGAACAAATGTATATCTGTCTACTTCTGAAGTTGGTTTTTTGAGAATTGATTTTTTAACCAAAATGTCTTTGCGCGGATTCAATGTTCCATCGGTGTATTCAAAATGAAAAGCTTCAACTGGTCCGCTGTTATCCAATCCTTCGAAATGTTTCCATTGAAAAATTCGCTCAGGACTATGATTGTTAACCGTCAAGAAATCATAAAATGAAGCATCCATAATTCGATAGTCGATAATAATATCCTTGTACGCATCCGAAGTAATGTTTTCGAAAATTATATTCAATTCACAAAGCGCACTTGAAGGTACTTTTATTTCTGGTGAAATCATGTTCAGTCCTCCGTCATAATAAAATATGTAGTTATAATTCCCCATGAACCCTGTTTCTGCAGATTTTGCAGTTTTATTCGATTCTTTTGCTTTATGAAGCGCAAATTGCTTTCTATTTACAGTAATCACAGCATCAATTTTGTTATCACTGTCTAAATGTTCTTTGTAAATATGATAGGTGTATTTTTCGTCGGCTGGAATCCCCAATTTAGACTCAATATGACTTTTCGCCATACTTTCAACCGTTGAATTTGAGGTTTTTTCTTTAGGATCTGATTTTGGATCTTCCGTCGGTTCATTTTTACATGCCGAGATTAGTCCAATGACAAGGAATGTTGTTAGAATTCTTTTCATAATGACAAATATACAGCTTCCTATTAATTTTTGAATTTCAATCAGTTCGATTTAATTATTTTTGGCACATGGAAATACAACTTGAACAGTCGTGGAAAGACGCCTTGAATGCTGAATTTAATAAATCATACTTTTTAGATCTAGTTGCTTTCGTGAAATCTGAGTACAAATCAAAAAAAGGAAACATTTTCCCCAAAGGTGATCAAATATTCAGAGCATTGAATGATTGCCCTTTGTCGGATGTTAAAGTAGTTATTCTTGGTCAAGATCCTTATCCAACAAGAGGAAATGCGCATGGTTTGTGTTTTTCTGTTGAAGAAGATGTACGACCATTTCCGAAAAGTTTAGTGAATATTTTTAAAGAAATAGAAGCTGATTTAGGAATTCCATTTCCAGAAAATGGAAGTCTAGTTCGCTGGGCTAAACAAGGTGTTTTACTTTTAAATGCAGTTCTAACCGTTGAAGAAGGAAAACCTGAAAGTCATGCTAGAAAAGGGTGGGAGCAATTTACGGATGCTGTAATTTCTGCTGTTAACAAAAGTAATAGTCAGGTTGTTTATTTGTTGTGGGGTTCAAAAGCGCAAGAAAAAGCAGCACAAGTTGATTCGGCGAACAACCTTATTCTTAAAACAGTTCATCCTTCACCATTGTCTGCGTATCGTGGATTCTTTGGTTGTAAACATTTTAGTGAAACGAATAATTACCTCGTTTCAAATGGTAAAATTCCAATTAATTGGTAAACATGTTTTAGGCATTTTTAAAACGGAAATGATTCATTATCTTTGTCACCGATGGAATTAAAAAATGATCTTATTTTACGCGCAGCAAGAGGAGAAGCAATTGAACGCTATCCAGTTTGGTTGATGCGTCAAGCAGGTAGAATTTTGCCTGAATATAGAGCTGTTAGAGCGAAATTGTCTGGATTTAAAGAATTGGTTGAAACACCTGAGTTTGCTTGTGAAGTGACGATTCAACCTGTAGATTTATTAGGAGTTGATGCAGCTATTATTTTTTCTGATATCCTTGTCGTTCCAGAAGCAATGGGATTAGAATATCAAATGTTGGAACAAAAAGGTCCTTGGTTTGAAAAAACAATTCGCAGTGAAGAAGGATTAAAATATGCTGAAACAAATTTTGATATTGAAGATCGTTTAGGATATGTTTTGGATGCGATTCGTTTGACATCAAAAGAATTAGATGGAAGAGTTCCTTTGATTGGTTTTGCAGGCGCCCCGTGGACAATCTTCTGCTACATGGTTGAAGGAAAAGGTTCAAAAACGTTTTCAGAATCACGTAAACTTTTGTACACGAATCCAACTTTGGCACACGAGTTGCTAAACCGCATAACGGATGTGACAATTCAGTATTTGAAAGCTCAAGTAAAAGCTGGTGCACACATGCTTCAAGTTTTTGATTCATGGGCTGGAATTTTGGGAACTGAACAATATGCTGAATTTGGATTGAAATACTTGGATAAAATTGCCAATGCCTTGAACGAAGTGCCATTGACGATTTTCTCGAAAGGAGCGATTACTTCGATTCCAGCCGTTGCAAAATTAAATTGCAACACAGTTGGACTAGATTGGAATATGGATCCTGTGAAAACACGAGAAATCATCGGTGAAACAAGAACAATTCAAGGGAATTTAGATCCTTGTGCTTTGTATGCATCACATAAAGAAGTTGAGAATTTAACAAGAAATATGTTAGATTCGTTCACAAGTAAAAGACATATTGTAAATTTGGGTCACGGAGTTTATCCAGATATTGACCCAGAAAAGGTTAAAACGTTTATTAAAACTGTAAAAGACTATGAATTGCGTTACTAATAATTTGAGAAAGTATAGCTCAATCGTATTGATTGGATTATCAACTGTTACTTCTTATGCTCAAGAAGGTGAGAATCTTGTTCCTAATGGAAGTTTTGAGGCAACAGATGGAAAAGTGAAAAAATTGGGTGGAATTGAATCAGCAACTGGGTGGACTTCTCCGACTGGTGCTCGTGCAGATTTGTTTACACCAAGTAAAGTTCCAGATATCAATACACCATTAAATCTTTACGGAACGGAACAAGCGAAAGAAGGATCAAATTATGCTGGTATTGTTGGTTTCTCTTTTGGAAATAAAGTACCAAGAACCTATTTGATGGTTAAATTGGATGCTCCGTTGAAAAAAGGAATGAAATATTGTGTAAAATTCAATGTTTCGTTGGCTGAAGGATCTAAATATGCGTCGAACAACATTGGAGCAAATCTTTCTAAAAAACCATTTGCAACAGAAGAAAAAACAATCATTAAAGATGTAGCGCACATATTACATCCTGAAAACGATATGAAAAAATTCAATCAAATGTTTAATTGGGATCAAGTTTGTGGTACGTTTACAGCTGATGGTGGTGAAAAGTACTTGACAATCGGTAACTTTTATGCAGATGATAAAACAAAATCTGAAAACAACAAAAAACCAAAAGAGGTTAAAGTTGATCAAGTAATTGCAGCTTATTACTACATCGATAACGTTTCTGTTGTAATGTTAGGCGACGGAGAAAAATGTGATTGTATTGTAGCGGAAGATAACTCTGAATTCTCAGCAACTATTTATCAAAAAGCGATCATCTTGAATGATAAAATGACTGTTAACCAAAAAATTGACAAACAACAAGTATTCTTTGCTTTTGGAAAAACAGCTTTAACTCCATCAGGAAAAGAAGCGTTGGATTTCATTGCTGAACAATTGAAAGCAAACCCAAAACTGAAATTAGAAATTCAAGGTTATTCTGATGCTGAAGAAGATAAAGTAGGTGTTGAAAAACCGCAATATGCTGAAATGTCAAAAAAACGTGTTGATGCTATTATTGTGTATTTAACTGATAAAGGTATTGATGCTTCACGATTGATTGGTGTTGACAAAGGAAGTGAAACTCCAAATGATGAAATTTCAGATGCTGATGATGAAGATTTAAAAATGGCGAAGAATAGAAGAGTGTTCTTTAGAGTTCTTTAATCCTAAAACATAAATTACTAGATAAAGGCTATTCGATTTACGAGTAGCCTTTTTTATTACTCGAATTTTTGAAGAGCTTGATAAACTTCTTGAGTTGGTAATCCAACAACATTATTGTAAGAACCATTGATTTTTTGAATACCGATATAGCCAATCCATTCCTGAATTCCGTAGGAACCTGCTTTGTCAAATGGTTTGTACGTTTCAATGTAATACTCAATTTCATCCATTGACAAGGGCTTAAAGGTTACTTCCGTCCTTACAGAAAAGGAAAGTTCCATTTCGTTGGATGCAAGAACAACTCCTGTAGTTACAAAATGTGTTCTTCCCGAAAGTAAAGAGAGCATTTTAGAAGCGTCTCTTGCATCTTTTGGTTTTCCCAATAAGATATTGTCAATTTGAACAGTTGTATCGGCACAAAGGAGAATTTCGTCATCCTGTAAGTCTTCAATCAAATCATCTGCTTTTAATTGCGCGATGTACTCAGCAACTTGATCAATAGGAAGTGATTCCGGATAATTTTCATCCGTTTCTTTCGTACGAATTTCGAATTGCATACCAATGGAAGCCAACAATTCTTTACGCCGAGGTGATTTTGACCCTAAAATAAGTTTCATAAATGCAAATAACCAATGTAATAGGTAGCTAAAACACCAACGAGCATACTGATTTTGATCAAGGCATCATACAGTTTTAAGTGCTTCTTTTTATTCATGAAAATCAAAAATAAAACTATCAGGTTTATCGCTGCGGCAACACCAAACGGAATCGTTGCTGTCCAGAATTGAACGGTGCCGATAAATGAATTCATCTTAACGATGCTTATCCAAATGTAAAACGCAGGTAAAATTGCTAAAATAAAAGCAACAAACAAAAGTGATTTTTTTTGACCAATGATCATTGGAAGAGATTTTACATAAATCAATTTATCTCCTTCAACGTCTTGTGCATCTTTAATTATTTCTCGGGCAATATTTTGAATAAATGCGAAAAAAGTCAACATATAAATCAATGAATAATCTATCATTGCTGTCCAGGATTCTGGAACAAATTCCGAATGCTCAGTCGCAAATGAATTACCAACTTGAAAATAAATCAGCACCAATAATGGAATAAGCGCCGTTAATGTTGCAATCATAAAGTTGCCAATCAATACTTTTCGCTTAAAATACATTGAGTAAAACCAAAGAGCATTTATTGATATAAGGTGGATAAATACGTACCACAAGGATTGATATTTAATACTCAGAAAAATAGCAATTGAAAATGCTATTCCATTAAAAATCCAATGCGTTAAAATTGCCCAACGACGATCGATATGCTTGGTAATGATTAATTTTTCCGGTTTATTGATACGATCAGCCTTCACATCAAAATAATCGTTTATAATGTTACCACCTGCTGCAATAAGCACAGTTGAAACCACTAAAAGCAAAAAGTCAATCCAATCATCATCAATTTTTTGAAAACTATTCGAATTCAATATATAAAAACGTACACCATACATCGTAAGAACGATGATAGCGAGGTTAATTGGCCGAATAAGTTTTAAAAAATGCACTATTTTATAATCTTATATTCTGTTCGACGATTCGATTGATGAGCAGCTTCTTTAGCTTCATCAGTTGCTAATTTAGCAATTTCTGCGTCACTTACGATAGTTTTTGTTTCACCGTAACCTTTGTAAGTCATTCGTTTTGGATCGATACCCTTCGCAACAACGTAATCATACACTGCTTTTGCACGATCGTTTGATAGCGTCAAGTTCGCTTTATCATCACCACGTGTATCAGTGTGACCACCGATCTCTATTTTCAATGTTGGATTTTTCACCAAGAATTCATACAATTTATTTAACTCAACATTTGATTCTGGACGAAGTGTAGATTTTCCTAAATCGAAAAATACATTCGCAAGTAGAGTAGGACCTTCGCTTGTAATCGGAATCATCGGAACATCCATGTGAATTGACTCTAATCCTTCTGACGCCGTCATGTTAAAGTTTTTTGAAAAGAAGTTATAACCAGGATAACTCACATTTAATGCATACTCTTGATTGATTGGCAATGAAACTAAAAATGCACCTGTCAATTTATCCGCTTCTGCAAAAATCACCTCTTTCCCGGTTTTTAAATCAATCAATTGAAATTTCCCAGGGATTGGTCTTTTGTCCGTAGCATCAAAAACGATTCCATCAAAATAAAGGGTTTTTGTTGGTCTGAATTCTTCTGGCATTTCAAAATAATAAATATCTAAATCACCATAACCACCTGCGCGATCCGATGCGAAAAATGCAATTTCACCATCCGCAGAGACTAAAAGTGAGTTTTCATCATACTTTGTATTAATTGGATATCCTAGATTGACAGGATTGGTCCATGATCCATCAGCATTAAGTTTTGACATATAAATATCAGATCCACCCATTCCAACATGGCCTCGTGAAGCAAAATACAAGGTTTTTCCATCAGGATGAATTAATACGGATTCTTCTTCCATGAAGGTGTTAATGTTTTTCGGTAAACGCTCAGCAGTTGACCATTGACTGTTGTCTAAAAGGCGCGTTACGAAGATGTCAGAATCAACAGGTTCACCTTTTTTACTTACTCTTCGAATAAAATAAAGGGTTTTTCCGTCTGCAGAAAGTGAAGGTTGAGATTCCCACATTCCTGTATTTACACTTCCAGGTAGGTTAATTGGATCTAACCAGCGAGAACCATTTTTATGCGTGTAAAACATATCACAACTTCCTTTTCCTGTGCGGCCTTCACCATATTCCTGATTATTTGTTACATCTTCAGCACAAGCTACAAAAATCAATGAGCGTCCATCTGCAGAGATTGTTGGTGCACCTTCATTTTTGGTTGTGTTAATGTTTACGGGCATTGGAACTGCTGTTCCCCAAATGTTTTTCTCAAGCATAGAAACATAAAAATCTTCTTGTTGCTTGTAAACAGTGCGATCATCGTCAATTCGACGGGTAAACAATAGCATTTTTCCATCCACAGTAATTGTAGGGAAATACTCAGGATCTTTTGTGTTAATTCCAGGACCAATATTGATTGGGTTGAATTTTTGTGGGTTTTTGATTGATTCAAGCGCAAATTGACAACTTTCTTGAATTACGTATGCTTGACGAACCAAATCAGGATTGGCATTACGATTTCGAATATAAATATCTAGGTTTTTAATTGCTTTATCATAATCTCCAATTGCTTGCTGTAAATTGGCAAGATAGAAATAAGTACTACCTGTTGGGCTATGATTTGGGTTTATACTTAATGCAGATTCAAAATGCTTGATAGCATTCGGATAATCACCAATAATCTCATAGAATTCACCAGCATTCATGTGTGCTTCCCAAAAATTTGGGTCCTTTTCAAGCGCTTTGTTCATTAAATCGATTCCTGACATATAATCAGGTCGATTCGTTTTCGGATCAACGTGATTTGGTGCTTGTATTCCAGCTTCAAATAATTTAATCGCTTTTTTATTGGATGTTGAATAACCAGTTTGAGCGGTTGAACAGCTAGAAATTAAAGCAATAGAAAATAATACAAATAGAATTCTCATAGTTATGGTATGTTCATGTATTTATGTGTCTGTAAAGAAATCCGCCATTTCGGGTGATTTTTCACATACGCGATGATTTCAGGCAAGAATCGTTCCTGTTTTGACCATTCAGGTTGAAGGAACAATTTGCAATCAGGGGATACCTTTGCTGAATGTTCTTCTGCCCAAGCAAAATCAGAAGGATGGTTGATGATGATTTTTAATTCAGATGCTTTTGAAAAGGCTTCATCAACTGGAGCTTTGAATTTTTTCGGTGAAAAACAGTACCAATCGATTGCTCCAACTAAGGGATAAGTGCCAGAAGTTTCAATGGCCACTTCGATGTTGTTTTCTTTCAAGTGATTTACAAGTGTTGTTAAATTATACATGGCAGGTTCTCCGCCGGTAATAACAACGAAATTTGTACCTGATGTTACAACTTTATTCACTAAAAAATCGATTGTTAACAATGGATGATCAGACATGTCCCAGCTTTCTTTCACATCGCACCAAACACAACCAACATCGCATCCTGCTAAACGTATAAAAAAAGCAGCTCTTCCTGAATAAGAACCTTCTCCCTGAATGGTGTAAAAATATTCCATCACAGGCAAATGTTGACTTGTATCTACATCTTTCACTTGCATCTACACAAAAATAGAATTATTTTACAGATGTAACGCGATTTAAATCCTTTACATTGAGTTCAACCTGTCCTTTTTCATTGGCTTCAAAATTACGTTCAAAGCGGACGTTTTCTAGCCATTGTGTTGAACCATAGGAGTGTTTTTGAAAAATTGTTTGACTGAATGTCTCATCAAATGTTTCAATTAGGATGATAACTTCGATATGTCGTTTGATTAAATCCTCCAATGGAATTCCGTAAAGTGGTGAATCTTCATTAACAACATGCACAAGTGTCCATGTCAATGGAAAGAAATTCACTTGGTCTGTTTCCAATTTTAAATCAAAATATTCTTTATTAAATCCGCTAACGCCGTTTCCAGTATCGAGTGTTACGATGGCATTCACTTTCGTGTTTAATAAGACATTGTTTCGCTGATTTACAATCTTGAACATAACTGCTTTCCCTTGTTCAAAAGGTGTCATGAGTATGTTTTTCGAAAAAGCAATTTTTAAAGATGGTTTTGAAAAACGTCCATAAAGTAAACCTGTGGCAATTGCAAAACTCAATAATCCTAAAAATGATTCCGTTGTAGAAATATAGTTTACTAAAAGCCCTTTTGGATGCAAAGCACCGTAACCAACTGTTGTGAATGTTTGGGTTGAAAAGAAAAAGGCATTTTCAAAATGACTTAATTCAGGATTTATCCCAATGATGTGTTCAATACCAATAAACAAATAAAGTCCAGTGAAAATTAAATTCATAATGATGAATCCACCGACCAAGATACTAGCAAACAAAAACCAATTTGCGTCAATTAAAAATTTATAGAAATCGCGAAATCCACTTAAACGTCCTTTTCGAATGATATTGTAGGAGCCATCTTCGTTCATCAAACGACGAACTGGTTTTACAAACGTACTTCCTAAACCGGGATCTTTAGCTTTTTTCATTTCACGAAAATACAACCCATTTTAGTTGTTTTCGATAATTCTCCAATTATTTTTTAAGCGATTATATTCTTCAAGAAAAGCAAGGAAACTATCATCCTTTGCCAACGAAAGTTCATTGTTTTGAATTTCCAAATAACATTGCTTAATCAATTCAAGTACGTTTGATTCCAACAATAAATTGGACGTTTGTGTTTCAAAATTGTATGATTGGAAGACTTCTAAAATTCTGTTTTTATCGCGAATATCAGCATCTGTTGGCTCCGCAATTTTATCCAGTTTATAAAGGATAGGCAGTAAGCGAGCACTTAAATCAATGAAATGACGAAGAATAATAACTGCTTCATTTACTTCTTGAATGTTCTTAACTGTCATTCTGTTAAAGTTTGGGTTTCGAAATAAGAGACGTTTAAAGTTTGAAAATAGTTGGATTGAACTTCGAGAAATAAACAAATGCTTTTGAAGTGTGAATAAATTTATTTGTTTCGAGACCGAATGGTTTTTTATATTTGCCACGAAACTTTAACTTTAAAAATTGAGTGAAAGCTCGATAATACCTCTGTAAATCACTTGTTTGAGTGTTTTTCAGGAAAGACTACAGGTTAACAAACGATGAATTACTTATGAAAAGAACATTACTACTTATAACTGCTTTAGCAGTAACGATTGCAGGATTTGCGCAAACTCAAATTGGAAACGGAAGCTTAGAATCCTGGGACAATGTTGGTGTTGCTACAGAAGAACCTACAAATTGGAACAGTTTTAAAACTGCAACTGGTTCAGGTGGATTACCAGCACTATTTGGTTCAACAACGATTGCACGTTCAACATCTGTTCGACCTGGTACTGGAACCTATTGTGCACGTATTTGGTCGAAAAGTGTTTTAGGTATTATTGCCAATGGAAACATGACACTTGGTCAAATTTACATGGGGAGTTCAACTGCTCAATCTCCTTCAAATTATAATTTCACAAAAACGTCTGATGTTAATTTTTCTGAACCATTAACCGATACGCCAGATTCGTTGGTGTTTTGGGTGAAATATACGAATGGAAATGCTGCGAGTATGGCCCGTGTGAGTGCAGTTTTACACGACACATATGATTACAAAGATGGATACACAGTTGATGCAGCTTCAACTCCACATAAAGTTGCTGAAATTTCTTACAACTATCCATCAACAGGTGGGCAATGGGTACGTAAAAGTGTGCCTTGGAATTACACAGGTCCTGCGTCTACAAATACATACGTTTTAATCACTTTCGCAACGAATATGACTCCGGGTGGAGGAAATAACAACGATGAAGTATTAATTGATGACATTCAATTGATTTACAATCCAGTGAACGCACCAGTTGTAGCAACAGATGATGCGATTACAACACCAGAAGATCAAGCAGTCGCAATTACAGTTTCTGCAAACGACACAGATCCTGAAAATGATTTTGATTTAACGTCTGTTTCTGTTACAGTGGCACCTACAAATGGTTCTACTTCGGTAAATCCAACAACAGGTGTGATCACGTATACACCAAATGCAGGTTGGTTTGGGACAGATGTGTTCACGTATTCTATTTGTGATAATGGAACTCCAGTGTTGTGTGACGAGGCTGTTGTAACTGTTACGGTAACTGAAGTTATTGCTGGGAACAATCAAATCATTGCCAACGACGATGTTGCTGTTACAAATATGAACACAGCTGTTGTTACAAACGTATTAGCGAATGATGTGGATGTTGAAAACCAAATTAACAATTCAACGTTGAATGTAACGGTTCAGCCTACAAATGGTACAACAAGTGTTAATACGACAACAGGAGAAATTACGTATACTCCAAATACAAGCTACTTCGGTCCTGATTCATATACGTATGCAATTTGTGATGCAGGAACGCCAGCTATTACTTGTGATACTGCTGTTGTAAATGTTACAGTAAATTTAAACTGGGGAGTAAATGAAGCTGATGCAAGTTTGATTCAGGTAAGTGTTGAAAACCAAGTAATCCACATTTTAGGTGAAGAGTTGACTGGAACGTATGCAATTTATGCTAGCAATGGACAACTAATTCAAAATGGAGCCTTGTCTGCTAGTATTCAAACAAATCAATTAAAAGGTATTTATTTCTTGACAATAATGTCAAACAAAGGAAATACTACTAAAAAGTTATCGATTTTATAATAAAATCATTTTTTGAAAAAACTACTCTTGATATTCAGGGGTAGTTTTTGTTTTATACCTACTAATATGAGAAAGTTACTGTTGTTTTTTGTTTCGGTTTTATCTATTACGTCTTTCGCTCAAACGGGAAAGGTTGTTGGTAAGGTACGTGATGAAAAAGGTGAAACAATTCCCGATGCAACGATTATTTATCGCAAAGACGTTACAATTGGTGCCACTTCGGATGAACAAGGGAATTACATCTTGGAAATTCCAGTTGGATTGAATCGTTTGATTTGTCGCTACACGAACATGATCACGGACACATTTGAAATTATGATTTTTGAAAATCAAACCGTTTCACATGATATCGTATTAAGGCAATATGTAAAAGAACTTGTATCAGTAGATGTTAAAGTTGGAAAGTTTGATAAGGCAATAGAAGATCAAACAGTTTCGATGGAGATTATCAAACCTGCCATTATTGAAAATAAAAATACACGAAGTATTGAAACAGCTTTGGATCAAACTCCAGGTTTGAATATTTTAGATGGAGAACCGCAAATTCGTGGCGGAAGTGGGTTTACATTTGGAGTTGGTTCTAAAGTAGCAGTCATCGTTGACGATATGCCAATGCTTTCTGGTGATGCTGGTCGTCCAGAATGGGGATTCATTCCTGTTGAAAATATTCATCAAATTGAAGTAATTAAAGGAGCTGCATCTGTTTTATCTGGTAGTTCTGCGTTGTCAGGTTCTGTTCACATTCGAACAGCTTTCCCAAAACAAATTCCATTGACAAAAGTGAATGTATATTCAGGATTGTATTCTTCTCCTTCTGACGCCAGTATGAAATGGTGGGATCAATATCCTGGAATACATGGTATGAATTTTTTGCATTCCCGTATTATTAAACAATTAGATTTGGTTGTAGGTGGTAATTTTAACTACGATCATGGATATATTGGAACACCACATACAGATTCTTTGGTTGCAACAATTTTTCCGGATACCATCACAAATTTCACAGAAAAGGATTTGGTTTCAATGCGTGGGCGATTAAACTTCAATTTACGTTATCGTTCAAAGAAAATTCATGGTTTAAACTATGGTGTCAATGGTAATTTCATGAAGTCGCATTCTGTCATGCCGTTAGCATGGTTAAATGATTCATCAGGCTTGTATCGTGCTTATCCGGGTGCTGTTTTCTTGAATGATCAATTCCTTTTTAACCTTGATCCGTTTGTTAATTTTTATACGGCTACAGATGGGAAACACAGTTTGAGGGGACGTCTTTTGCATGCGGACAACAACATGTCTGCGGGTCAATCCAATAAAGCAACGACCTACTACGGTGATTACATGTTCCAAAAAACATTCAAACAATTGAAAAATTTGGATTTTATTGGTGGGTTGACAGGGACATTTACAGATTCATATTCTAATATTTATGTTGGATCAGGAACGCCAAATAATCAAATGTTGAATATTTCCGCTTATACTCAATTGGAAAATAAAATCAATAAAACATTGAATTTATCGGTTGGTGGACGTTTGGAATATTTTCAATTGAATGATACGATTACTGCAATGAAGCCAATTTTTAGAGCTGGTACAAGTATTAAAATTTATCAAGAAACGTATTTAAGAGCTTCTTATGGTCAAGGTTATCGCTTTCCTACTATTACAGAACGTTTTATAAAAACAGGAGTTGGAAACTTTGGTGTATTCCCGAATCCGAATTTGAAACCAGAAAGCAGTTGGAATGCGGAAGTGGGAATCAAACAAGGATTGAAGTTTGGTAAATTATATGGTTATTTAGATGTTGCTGGTTTCTGGCAAGAATACCAAAATACGATTGAATACATGTTTGGAATTTGGCATGAAATCACTTCGATTCAAACGCTTGGGTCAAGTGCTGGATTTATGTTCTTAAATACAGGTGAATCACGTGTTGTGGGAATTGATGCATCTTTTACTGGATTGGCGAAATTGTCTAAAAATGCGGAATTGACATTTATGGCTGGTTACAATTACATCGTGCCTAAAACATTAACGCCGGATTATGTGTACGCTGTTGATTCTTTGAACCGTGTATTTTCGTACAACAAAACTTCGTTAGATTCAACAAAAGGAATCTTGAAATACCGTTTCTTGCACAATGTGAAAATTGATGCGGAAGTTGTTTTACACAAGAAATTAGGAATTGGTTTTTCTGCAAAATATTTCAGTAAAATCATCAACATGGATGCGATTATCAAGGACTTTGAGCAAATGACAGTTGATAACGAATACTTACAAGATTTACGTTATATGGATTATTACGAAAAGCACCGTTTCGGTAATTGGATTTTTGATGCGCGTATTTCTTATAATCTAACGGATAAGCATAAGTTGGCAATCATTGGTTCGAATATCATGAATCGCAGTTATTCATTGCGTCCGCTGAAAATTGAACCTCCAAGAACTATCATGGTGCAATACACGTTGAAATTGGAAGGAAAGAAAAAAGAAACTAAAAATGCTGATGTTCTTATTAAAGAAAAATAATACCTCAGAGAATTTCTAACTTCTATCTCTATATTCTAACTTCTATCACTATATTCTAAATTTAAACTATCTTTGTTTCGATTTTTGGTTCCGCTTTGGTGGAATAATAAGGAATCCGGTGTGAATCCGGAACTGTGTCTGCAGCTGTAATCACTGTAAGATCGCTTTCAAAATGTCACTGTCAGCCGAGGCGGATGGGAAGACGAAAGCGAGTTGGTGAGAGTCAGAATACTTGCCTTAAATCATTAATGAAGACTTCAGATTAAAGTCCGACTTAGTGTTCGCCATTCTAGACAGTGCGAGTATTATCTCATTTAACTGACTTCTTCAACGTTTAATTTATTAATTAAAAACGATGAAGAAAATTTACATGATGGCCACTGCAGCCTTATTATGCAGTAATTTATCAGCACAAATAGATAGTGTTGATTTTGAATCTCAGTCTCTAACTCCGGAATCTTTCGATAATGGTTCTTCGGGAAGTGGAAATTTCTATTTCGGTCCAATTAGTTTTTCAAATTATTATGATGATGCATGGGGCTCATGGAATGGTTTTTCAATTTCCAACTTGACAGATAACACAACAGGAGGGTTCGGGAATCAATATTCTTCTTACACGGGAGGAGGAAAGAATTCAAGTAATTATTCCATTTTTTATCCATCAGGAACAATAGAAGCGTTTTCTAATGCCTTGATAGATTCATTTTACATTACGAATACAACCTATGCCGGTATTTCAATGCGTGATGGCGATGCTTTTTCAAAACAGTTTGGTTCACCAAATGGGGCAGATGGTAACCCTGATGGCACAAATGGTGAAGATTTTTTCAGAGTATGGGTAATTGCCCAAAATTATTTCACGAGTACTTTTGATTCAACACTTATTTATCTTGCAGATTATAGAAATCCGGATAATTCTCAAGATTTCATAGCAGAAGATTGGATCAAGGTTGATGTCTCAAGTATGTATGCACGAACGATTAATTTTAGGTTTGAATCTTCCGATATGGGAACATGGGGAATTAATACACCGACCTATTTTGCATTGGATAATTTGTATTTCAGCCAGTGGGAAGGAATTGATGAGTCCACAAAATTAAATATTGAGGTTTATCCAAACCCATTCAATGATCAACTAATAGTTAAAGGTGAAATTGGATTATTAGAACTTCGTGATTTAAATGGAAAATTGGTTCATTCAGAAGAGCTAACAGGAACTACAATCATTGAAACAGCGACATTGCCTACTGGAATTTATTTCTTGCAATTAACGAACGATCGAGGCACAGCGCTTCAGAAAGTGATTAAATAAGTTCGTGCACATCATTTAATGAAATTCACACTCATATTGTTGGCTTTAATGCTCAGTTTTCTGTCGTTTGCACAGTTAACTGAGCGTGAGCTGCAAGAAGTGCGTGTAAGAGATTCATTGCGCAACAATGCTGAAAAAGTACAAGCTTTGCGTCGTTCGGCCATTCTAGAATTGCAAGGAGAAGATGTCGGACAATTAATGCAGAAATTTGCAGGAGTAGCGATACGCTCATATGGTGGATTGGGAGGCTTAAAAACGATTTCTGTCAGAAGTTTGGGTAGTAATCACAGTTCAATCGTGGTAGATGGATTTACGCTCGTGAACAATCAAACTGGACAAATCAATCTTGGTCAACTACAAACCGAATCATTGGAATCGATACAACTGATAACTGGAGGTCAAAAGAATTATTTGGTTCCAATATCAGCACAAGTTTCAGGTAGCAGTTTGTTAATTGAAACCTTCGAAGCAAGTTTTTCAGAGCATAAACATCAAGTGCGTTTTAGTTCTAAAGCAGGTTCGTTTGGACAATATGATAATTATTTGAGTTACAAATTCGGAAGAGAACGCTTGTATTGTAGTGTTTTTGGGAAATACCGAATAGCTAATGGAACCTATCCCTATTCGTTTAGAAATGGAACATCCGTTTATTCAGGTGAGCGCTTGAATAATTTTTATCAAGATGCAATGGGTGGTGCAAATCTTGGGTTTAAAACTAAGAAAGGTGGCCTTGTTCAGTTGGCCTATCGCAAAGAATTTGTTGATCAAGAATTACCAGGAGCCGTAATTTTGTATTCGCAAAACGGTTTTCAAACACTTCAAACGATCAATGATCGAGTTCAATTATCCTATTTGAAGCATTTGAAACGTTGGAGTTTACGAGCGTTTTCTGCTTATTCAGCAATGTCAATGGTTTACACTGATTCAAGTTATTTGAATTCAGCTGGATTTTTACAAAGTGATTATTCCAATTCGATAGGTCAACTTGGTTTGAATGCGCGTTTTCGCCTAAAAGAACGCTTGTATTTATTCGGAGGAATAGAAGAACAACTTTCAATGCTTGTTTCAACTGTGGCCGGAATCGATTATGCGAAAAGAGCACATTCGTTTGGAGTCCTTGGATTTAGTTATTATCATCCAATTTTTACATTAACAGGACAGTTTTCGGGACAAATCGTAGTTGAAGAAAATGCCAATCAAACGCGAATACCTTTGTATAAAATGAATCCATTCATACAAGTAGAATCGAAAGAAATAGGGCAGAAGGTGAAAGGACAATTGAATTTGTTTTATCGAAATTCGTTTCGAATGCCATCTTTTTCTGAGTTGTACTATAATTCCATTGGAAATGCAGATTTAAAACCGGAAAAGGCAGATCAAATCTCATTGGGTAAAACCTTAACTGTTCGTAATCCGAAAACGCAATTTGTGAATCGAGCAAGTGTGTATTACAATCAAGTGCGCGACAAAATTGTAGCAATTCCAACCAAAAATTTATTTGTATGGTCGATGCAAAACGTTGGTAAAGTTGCAATTGTAGGATTTGAAGAAAGTGCAGAATGGTGTTACTACCTTTCTCAAAACTGGTCAACCTGTTTGGTACTTAATTACACTTTTCAAAAGGTGAGTGATATTACTGATCGTCACGCCCCAACCTTTCAACACCAGATTGCCTATATTCCCAAACATTCAGGCAATGCGGATTTAACGATAAAACGAAAAAATACAGGACTTAGAATTTCGAATTTTGCGAGTTCATTGCGTTATTCCTTGAATGAAAATATTCCTGCAAATCAAGTTGATGGATATTGGCTCACTGATGCAGCGGTTTTCACCAAATTACCGATCCGAAATCACGATATTCGTTTGCAGTTTACGGTCAAAAATTGTTTAAATACTTCTTATGCAATCGTGCGTTATTACGTAATGCCTGGAAGATCATTTTTAATCTCATTGAATTATGCGCTTAAGTAGTTTATTCGTGCTTTCACTTTTGCTCTTTGCGTGTGACAAAGACGACGATCAACCGATTGTAACGACTGCCATGGATAATGGTATTCTGGTTTTGTGTGAAGGATTGTTTCAACAAAATAATTCATCTTTGTCGTGGATTGATTTAAGCGATGAAACGGTGAATACTGATTTTTTCACAAGTCAAAATGGTCGTTTTTTAGGCGATACAGGGAACGACTTGAAACAATATGGTTCAAAAATTTACATCATTGTCAATAATTCAAATACGGTTGAAGTCATCAATAAAAAAGATGGAAAAAGCATCAAACAAATTCCGATGACCAATGGATCTTCTGGAAAACAGCCACGAACAATTGCTTTTTACAATGATAAAGCCTTTGTAACCTGTTATGATGGTTTTGTGGATGTGATTGACACGACAAGTTTAACAGTAAGTCAGCGTATTCCTGTAGGATCGAATCCAGAAGGATTGGCAGTTTCAAACGGTAAATTGTTCGTTTCAAATTCGGGAGGATTGAATTATCCAACCGTCGATTCAACTGTTTCAATTATTGATTTAGCAAATTATACGGAATTAGATCGCATCGTTGTTGGAAAGAATCCTGGCGCTGTTCAAGTTGATTCAGAAGGAGATGTCTACGTTATTGCGCGAGGAAATTATGGTTCAATTCCGTCAAGAATGGTGCGCATTAATGCTCAAACGAACTTAGTGGAACAAACATATTCTTTCGATGCTTCAGGAATGGCTTTAATGAATGATTATTTCTTGATTTCGTTTTATAACTATTCAACCCAAACAAGTGAAATTCGCTTGTTTAATACCTTGAGTGAATCAATTGAAAACAACAATTTCATCTCAACATCAGGATTAACAACACTTTATGGTATTCAATATAATCCAGCAACGGATAAAATCTATTGTTTAGATGCGATGAATTACACCAATTCAGGCTATGTACGACAATATACAAGTGCTGGCGTTTACGAGAAAAGTTATCATGTTGGTTTGAATCCAAGTAAACTCATTTTTTATGAATAAGCTAATTGTATTATTACTGCTAATCCGCGCTAGTTCAGCTTTTAGCCAAAGTTATGCACCGGCACCTGGAATCAGTGGTTCAACAGCTATCGCCAAAGATTCATCATGTTTTGTAGCGTGGGCAACGGGCGTTCAGGTTACACGTGGATCTGTCGATATTTCAACTCCAAGCATGACGTTTGCAACCTTTGGAGAAGAATCATTTGCATTAGGAATCGCAGAAGGAGATGGAACAAGCGTTGTTTCGCTTGGAGATAGCGGTGTCGCACTTGTGACCTTTGATTCACCAATAACAAATGAAGCAGGGCCAGATTTTGCCATTTTTGAAAACGGATTCACGGATGATTACATGGAATTTGCACATGTTGAAGTGAGTTCAGATGGTGTTAATTTCGTTCGTTTCCCGTCACACAGTGAATCACCTGTGGTGGTTCAATTGGACAATTTTATGTTTGGCGACTGTCGAATGGTCAATAATTTGGCAGGAAAATACCGACAAGGATTTGGAACTCCTTTCGACTTGGAAGAATTAACAGGAAATCCATTGTTAGATGTAAATGCAATTACACACGTGAAGTTAATTGATGTGATTGGAAGCATTTCTGCTGGATTTGGAACTACTGATGCATTAGGAAATTTAATCAATGATCCATTCCCAACACCTTTTGAATCCTGTGGTTTTGATTTGGACGCAGTTGGTGTGATACATCAACTTCCGTTGAGTTTGAATGAACAAACACTTTCTTTTCAGCTTTATCCAAATCCTACCAATGATTTGATTCAGTTGGTTGGAGAAATCAATGGAGAAGTCCGCTTTTATTCCCTGGAGGGAAAACTGCTCATGCAACAAGATGTCAATGGAGCACAAAATACGTTCTCGTTGAAGCAATTGAATGTTGCGAGTGTTATCATGGAGGTTCAAACGAATGATTCGGTTTGGCGTGAACGAATTCAAGTTGTTTCCTCAAATTGACTTCTTTTCTTTTTTTGCATTAACTTTAATGCATGAACGATTTTTTATCTCCCGAATATTGGTCCCAGCGCTATGAAAACCAACAGCATGGTTGGGATTTAGGACAAATTTCTCCTCCAATAAAAGCGTATATTGATCAACTTACGGATAAAAATTTGAAAATTCTTATTCCAGGTTGTGGCAGTGGACACGAAGGAAGCTATTTGTGGAAAGAAGGATTTACAAACGTTCACGTGCTTGATTTTTCTGAACTTCCGTTGGAAATGTTCATGAGCAATAACCCAGATTTTCCAAAGGATCAAATTCATTGTGCAGATTTTTTTCAGCACGAAGGAAAGTATGATTTGATTATCGAGCAGACCTTGTTTTGTGCGCTAGATCCTAATTTGCGCTCAAGATATGGCGAAAAGGTTGCCAGCTTATTAAAACCAGGTGGAAAATTGGTTGGTTTGTTGTTCAATCGGACATTTGATGCTGGTCCGCCTTTTGGAGGAAATCAAGAAGAATATGAAAACTATTTCTCTGCACATTTTTCTGTTACAGGTTTTGAAGCGTGTCACAATTCGATAACACCACGTTCAGGTTCAGAGCTCTTTATTAAATTTATTAAGTAATTCGTTGACAAGGAGAATCTAATTAACTTTGTTTCGATGAAACACATGCTTCGGTATTTCTTAATTTGCATAGGATTATTGAGTTCTGGCCTTTTGTATGGTCAAACCGTTAATCGTGTTCCGTCTAAAATTATTTTTAAAGCATCTGAAGTTCAACAATTTGGTTTTGATGAGGCGCGCTATCCAGCTTGGAATGCCTATTATGATTCGATAGAGCTTCCAAGAATTGGTTATTATACGCCTTCGCATAAATCGGTTGGCTTTGAACAAACAGATTTGGTAGATGCAATCTTTTTGAATAAGTCTATTATTTACACTGATAGTTTAACTTTCGAGATCAGTAAATCGGTTGAAAGTGGAATTCAAAATTCTGGTGAAGCCATACGCTTTGTCCAAAAGAATGATTCAAGTTTTACACTATTCCTTCCTGAACGAAAATTCGATTATGAAATTATTGCAAAATACAAGGGCAATGTCAAAGGAATTCTGCACGTTTATGTGTACAAACCAATTCTTCAAAAGGTTGTAATTGTTCCATTGGTCAAGGCTGATTTGATCAAAGATTCACTTTTATCGGAATTACAAAAAGTGTATCAACCTGCAAATATTGTATTCGATTTGTCGATTGCGCCGTTATTTAAATGGGACAAATTCAACGAAAAGTTACTGTTCGACAATCCTAGTCCAACAAATGATCGCTACACGGTTCAAATGCAAAACCTGCGTGATGCTTATTTTAAAAAACATCCGAATGCAGATAAACGCGCTTATTATGTTTTCATCATTCCTGGGTTTGTCAATCCTTCTGTGAATGGATACATGGTTGTAAACAAAGCGATGGCATTTATTAAAGTCGGAAATTATAAATCTATTGGTAACACCTTATCTCGTCAACTAGGACATGGAATAGGAATGTTAAATGCTAGTTGGCTAAACAATGGACCTGAAAAAAATACGACCAATAACCTGATGGATGCGGCTGGAGGAAAGCAATTGACGTATTTTCAATGGGCCGATTTAAGACATTCTGCAGGAAGTTATTCATTTTATGATAATTATGAAAAAGTGGTCACAAATAATGGTTTGGTGGCTTATTTTTTCTGGGAAGAAGATAAAAATGGATACATCAAACTAGTAGATAATGATTTACTAGCCTCCATTCATCGACCATATAAAAAGAATTATTTCTCGTACCATTTGGAAGTCGATAATTTCCTGTTTTATGAGCTGTTTATTGTGCCTTGGTTCAATGAAGTGATTTGTCCCTTACATCTTATAGCGTTGATTCTTGTCGTTACAGTAGCATTTTTGTTAAGAAGAAAATTTCACCGCTATTTACGATTTAAGTTTAGAAGAAGTCGATTGTTACGTATAGGTTCACGTTTTGTGTTTATAGGAGCTTCAATTGTCATGTTAACTTGGTTTTTTTATTTGATACGACTTGGGTTTACTTGGTTTGAAGTAGGAGAAGGCGAGATCAAGGTAATGAAGGGCATGAATTTGGAGGACGCTTCCAACTTTATAAAAACGAATGAGAACCAAAAAGAACAATTTGAGGTTAATTTATCCTCTGAATTGTTGGTTAAACAGAATAAACATTGGGTAAAAAAAATACGTAAAAAAGTACTTTACTTTTCATTACAAAAGGACGATAAAGGTGAGTGGTCAAAATGTAAACTTGAAGCGAATAAAGATTCCTTGGTGTTGCAAACAATGAATTTAAAAAGTAATGCTCAGAACCATTATATTGTCTTTAATTATCGCGATGAAAACAATGGACTAATTGAACAAAAGGTATTTAATCACTTAGGTGTAGAGTTAACCAAAAAGCTGCGTTTACAAGACCCTGCGAAACGTATTTTAGTTTTTGTAAATGGCTACCGTCCGACATCTGTTGGACATAATTTTCAAGATTATTTTAATGATATATCAGCAAACGGTTTAGAGCATCCGAATTCGGATAATATGATTTATGATTTTGATCGATACGGCTATTGGAATCCATGGCAAGCGATTGATGAACTTTTTCAAAAACGCATTAACCCGGCAGAAACATATTATGCAGACGGACATTTTTCTGTTAGCACTTCGAATCACGAAAGTTTGGTGAATTTTACAACCACAGCTTCGATTTATCCTAAACGTTGTGCAAATTCTAAAAAACACGCATGCTATACAACAACGCTTTCTGGTTCAGGATTGTTGGGTTCTAAAATTGTTCCAACGTTTGATTTACATCGCACAGCACCAAATAAAAAAGGCTTTAGTCAGCGTAGGTCAAATGGAATGATTGCGGGAAGAAATATCCTTCAATTGTTGAATGAATTGCCGAATAAATCAAAAAATGACACACTTTACATCGTAGCGCATAGTATGGGATATGCCTATTCACTGGGAATGCTTGATGTTTTAAGAGGAAGAATTCAATTTGGCGGATATTATATTATTGCGCCAGAGAATGCTTCAGCAGGATATGTTCAAACGCAAGAATGGAAAGAAATTTGGCAATATGGAAGTAATCTGGATGGGAATAAAGGTGATGCACCTTGTTTGCAAGATGGTGTTGCTCCGCAAGTTAGGGTAGGTGGTTTATATCCATCTCACAGAGTATTCATTCCTAAACAAAATTACAAGGAACGTGGATTTTTTGATTCACATTTTATTGGCTATTACAAATGGATTTTGGATATAAAAGCGGGAAAACCAGGTGCAATTCGTCAACGCTAAGAGTAAACTAAGCAAATTAAACTATATGAAATTGTTTTAAACGATTTTAAAGCGATTATAACAGACTATCAATGATTTTATCCATTGTGTAACCTTCAGCTTCAGCACGATAATTTCTAACAAGTCTGTGACGTAGAATTGGTTTTGCTACAGCCTTCACATCTTCAATATCTGGTGAATAACGACCATTTAAAGCAGCGTGACATTTTGCTCCAACAATTAAATATTGAGAGGCGCGAGGACCAGCTCCCCAAGAAATAAAGTCTTTCGTAATTTGAGGTGCAAATTCTGAACTGAAACGCGTTTTACCAACAAGTTTAACGGCATATTCCATTACATTGTCCGCAACTGGAATTCTTCGAATTAATTCTTGGTAATTCATGATTTGTTCTCCACTCAATACATGTTTCAAGTTGATTTGAACATCAGATGTTGTAGCTTTAACAATCGCTAATTCTTCTAAGTAACTTGGGTAATCTACCCAAATATTAAACATGAAACGGTCTAACTGCGCTTCAGGAAGCGGGTAAGTTCCTTCTTGTTCAATTGGATTTTGTGTAGCTAAAACGAAAAAAGGAGCAGGTAACTTGTAATTAACACCTGCAGCAGTAACAGATCGTTCTTGCATTGCCTCAAGTAAAGCTGATTGCGTTTTTGGAGGAGTTCGGTTAATCTCATCCGCTAAAATGATATTAGAGAACAATGGCCCTTTGATGAATTTGAAATTTCTATTTTCATCCAAAATTTCAGAACCAATGATGTCAGAAGGCATTAAATCCGGTGTGAATTGAACACGATTAAAGCTCAATCCTAATGTTTGTGATATTGTATTTACTAAAAGTGTTTTTGCCAAACCTGGAACACCAACAAGTAAACAATGTCCTCGAGAAAAAATTGAAATAAGTACTTGGTCGACCACTTCATCTTGGCCAACAATAACTTTATGTATTTCTCCTTTTAGTTCTTTGTAATGTTCAACTAATTGATCAATTGCTGCAGTATCTGACATGGTATTCTTAAAAGTTTAGGCTAAATATAAGAAACTATTTTTTGTTCCAATTATTCTTGAAGTTACAACTTTGAAATGAATCATCAATTCGGATGTAAGCATTCCCAATTTTTGATTTTACCCATTGGTCAATAGTTCGTTCTTTTTTATCGTTTTCAGCTGCTCGTTTAATCAAAGCGTAATCTTCTTTAAGGTTGGCTTTATGTTGGTCAAAACGGTCTGATAATCGTACAATACGCATTCCTTGTTTACGATCGTACAAGTTTACGTATTCACTTGGTGCAGAAATATCTCCTTTTTCCATTCCATCCGTAATTAAGAAAATTTGCTGATCGACTTGGTTCAAATCCTCCATACTCCAAGTTTGTTCACCTGTAATTGGATTGGTGATAATTCCATTGTTTTGTTTTGTCATTTCATCATTCGAAAACTTTAAAACAGCCTCTTCCCATGTGATTTTCTTTTCGCTTAACAATGTGTAACAAGAATCAATTAGTTTCATTGCTTTTTCTAATTCTCTTGGGTTAAACTCAGGGATAATTAAAATGTGCTGACAGATGTAATCGTCACCTTTTCGTTGGATTAATTTTAAAATGTGATATCCATAGGATGTTTCAAAAATATCAGATACTTCACCAACTTCCATAGAAAAAACAGCTGCTTCAAAAGGTGCAACCATCATCCCTCTAGAAGCTTCGATTCTTCCACCTTGCGATGCACTTCCTGGATCCATTGAATGAATACGTGCTTGTGTTTCAAAGCTTTTTCCACTCATAATGTTCTTACGAATTTCTGCTAACTGATCGTAAGCAACTTTTTTGTCCTCTTTTGTGATTACTGGATAATGCACGATTTGCTGAAAACTCAATTGCGCGTTGATCAATGGAATAGAGTCCGAAGGGATTTTTGCAAAGAAATCTTGTACTTCCTTCGGAGTAACCGAAATTTCAGAAGTGATTTTAGTCTCCATTTCTTGAGCCATTAATCGTTCACGGATAATTGGTCTGAACTCATCTTTAATTTGTGTTGTCGTTTTACCGTAGAATGCTTCCATCTTTTCACGACTTCCAATTTGATTTTCCAAAACGCGTAAACGGTTTTCCATTTCAGCATCAACTGCTTCATCTTGTACAATGATACTATCCAATTTCGCTTGATTAATCAAAAGTTCTTGGTACATCAATTCTTCAAGAATTTCACAATCCATTGCCATGCTTACTGCAATTCCAGAAGCTGCAGCTTGTTGTTTTTGATTCTCAATATCAGAAATGAGAATGATATTGTCTCCCACTTGAGCAGCAATTTTGTCAACTACTGTTCCTTGTGCTTGTACCATTGAAATGGAACACGTTAAAAATGAGATACTGCAAAATAATTTAAATGTCATTGTTTATATGTTTTGAACCAATAAGGCTCGTAAAACTCAAAGGTTAATTTTCTTGCTAAAGTTTATAATAACTATTGATTTATTGAAGTTCTTTATCATTTTTTAACAGCAAAAAGGAATTATTTGTCGCATGAATAAAACAAAACAGGCTGACTTATCGCCAGCCTGCCTTAGTTAGCATGAATGCTTATTTTCCTAGAGAATAAAGAACTGCTTCGTTGATAACGATTTTATGTTTTTTAGCCAATTCTTCAAGCCATGTTTTTTCTAAATATGTCTGATAATCAGAAGTAACTGTTCCTTTCGCTTCGTTTAATTCTTTGTTCATTGGAGCCAGTTTCTCTTTTACTTTGAGAACGTAGAATTTACCTTCGAATTCATATGATTTGTTCACTCCAACTGTTACGTTTCTGTCTTTTAAGAAAGGTGTTTGATCTACATCGAACTTGTTTGTACGAACACGTAAATTCAACTCGCTATCTTTATTGATTACATCAATTACATGTTTTGAATTGATCGTATCGTTTGCGATCATTTTTGACACTTGATCCGCAATTTTTTGAGATGAACATTCGTAAACCACTGCATCAACACGATTTCCCCACATGTATTTAGAACGATTCGCTTCAAAGAACGATTTTAAACCAACTGTATCTTTCATTGCTTTGTTCCACACTTTGTCTGTCATAATTTCATACAACAAGATTCCATCATGGTACTCAGTAACTAAGGCTTTGTATTCTGGATATTTACCTGCAAGTTTAGATTCTTCGTATGCAAGAATCGTTTCCTTTTCCCAGTTTTTCAATTGTTGTTTAACTACTAATGCATTGGCATCTTTACGAACACCTCTGTAGTTGTTTTCCAAATACGTTGCAAATGCTTGTTGACCAAATTTCTTACCATCTAACGTAAACAAAGGTTTGTCAGATTTTAATTTATCTGCATTCCATTTACCGATGTAATAAGTCGTATCAAGATTTTTGATGAACCATTTTGCTGACTTTTTAGAGTTGTCAACATAGTTATATTCTGTTTTTAATTTAGCAACAAAAGAATCTTGTGTTTTTTTAGATCGTTCGTCACGATTTACTTTTGTTTGAAGCTCTTTTTTCATTTCATCAAACGAACGTACACTTGTTAATTCAACACGTTTAATGATATGGAACCCATAATCTGTGCGAATAGGTTTACTATAATCTCCATTTGCTTTTAATGCAAAAGCAGCGTCTTCAAATGCAGGGACCATACGTGTTGTTGTTCCAGAACCAAAAGCAGGTAATTCTCCACCTTTTTGATTTGAACTTGGATCATCTGAAAAATCTTTTACTAAATCTTCAAATTTAGCACCTGCTTGAAGCTTCGCATAAATTTCATTGATTTTCTTTTCAGCATTTTTAACATCTTCTTCAGTTGCAGATTTCGATGTTGCCACCATGATGTGAGCTGCTCTCATTGTTCCACGTGCTGGACGTTTGTCCGTAACTTTCACAATGTGATATCCAAAACGTGTTCTAAACGGCTCAGAAACAGTTCCCATTGGAGTAGTGTATGCAGCTTCTTCAAACGGATAAACCATTTGGAAAGCATTGAAAAATCCTAAATCTCCACCATTTGAAAGTGCAGATGGATCTTCAGAACCATTTCGTCCTTTAGCAACAGAAGCAAAATCTTCACCTTTTTCGATGCGTTTCTTCAATCCCATGATTTTGTCCCAAGCCGCTAACGTATCTGCAGGAGCAGCATTCGGGTCCAATTTAATCAAGATATGTGAAGCACGAATTTCATTGACAGTGCGATCATACGCTTGTTTCACCAATTCTTCGTTCTTGGCAGCATCAACTAAATACGGGTGAGCCAATTGTTTTTTGTAACCTTCTAATTCCTTTTTTAATTTAGGAATTGTATCGTAACCTAAAACTTCAGCCTCAGCCACTTTTAATTTGAATTTTTTGAATAATTCCATGTACTCATCCAACGACGCTTTGTCGTATTGTGGCGCTGAATTATTCTTCAAATAAATTTGTAAAAACTCTGATTTTGTTACCGGTTTCCCGTCGATTTCCATTACGACAGGATCTTGTTGAGCAGTTGCTCCAATCGTTAATAAAAGTCCAAAAACAAATAATAACTTCTTTTTCATGTTGGTTTTGTTTTTTATAGAAAGTCAAAAATAATTTTAACTAGCAGTTAACGCAAGATTTTAACGTTTATTTAATACTATAATTTGGTGCTTCTCTTGAAATCGTAACATCATGTGGGTGAGATTCGCGCACTCCAGCTGATGTAATACGAACAAACTTAGAACCTTTTAATTTTGCAATGGTTGGTGCACCGCAGTAACCCATCCCAGCTCTTAACCCACCAATGATTTGATACATCACCTCATTTAAGTTTCCTTTGTAAGGTACGCGACCTGAAATTCCTTCAGGCACCAATTTCTTGATATCATCTTCAGCATCTTGGAAATAACGATCTTTTGAACCTTTTTGCATTGCTTCAATTGAACCCATTCCACGATATGATTTGAATTTTCTTCCTTCGTAAATGATTGTTTCACCTGGAGATTCTTCAACTCCTGCGAACATTGAACCAACCATGATAGTATCAGCTCCAGCTGCAATTGCTTTAACAATATCACCTGTGTAACGAATTCCACCATCTGCAATTACTGGAACTCCTGTTCCTTCCAATGCTTGAGCAACATCATTTACAGCTGATAATTGTGGAACACCAACGCCAGCAATGACGCGTGTTGTACAGATTGAACCCGGACCAATTCCAACTTTAACAGCATCAGCACCTGCTTCAACTAAATACAAAGCTGCCTCTGCTGTTGCAATATTTCCAACGATTACATCCAATTTTGGATGTTTCGCTTTTACTTCTTTTAATTTGTCTACAACACCTTTTGTGTGACCATGTGCTGTATCAATTACGATACAATCAACTCCTGCTTCAACCAAGGCATCAACGCGATCAGATGTATCAACGGTTACTCCAACAGCTGCAGCAACGCGTAAACGACCATATGAATCTTTACATGAATTCGGATGCGTTTTAACTTTGATAATATCACGGTACGTAATCAATCCAATCAATTTATTATTGGCATCAACCACTGGTAATTTTTCGATTTTTTTCTCTTGAAGAATTTCTTCTGCTTTTGAAAGATCAGTCCCATCAACAGTTGTAACGATATTTTGAGTTGTCATTACTTCTCTAATTGGACGATTCAGATTTTTTTCAAAACGTAAATCTCTGTTGGTAACGATTCCTTTCAGTGTACGATTTTCATTAACAACTGGAATACCTCCAATTCCATTTTCTTTCATTAATGCTAATGCATCTTTTACGAAGGCATTTTCAGAAAGTGTAACAGGATCTAAAATCATTCCGCTTTCAGAACGTTTTACTTTACGAACTTCTAATGCTTGTTCAGCAATTGTCATGTTTTTGTGAATAACACCAATACCACCTTGCTGAGCAATTGCAATCGCTAACTTCGCTTCAGTAACCGTATCCATCGCTGCAGAAACGATAGGTGTATTTACTTCAATGTTGCGTGTGATTTTACTTTTTAATTGAACATCACGTGGAAGAACTTCTGAGTAGGCTGGTACAAGAAGAACGTCATCATATGTTAATCCTTCTGTAATTTGATTGATGTTGGAAAGTGACATGTGAACCTATTTTTTTGTAATAAATTCTTGCAAATGTAATAATAAAATCTCAGACAATAGCTACGTTCTTTTTGTTTTTGTGTGGATTAATAAAAGTGTTTCTTTTTGTTAATTTTTTGAAAAAATCTTTGTGAGGTCGGTATAAAACCTTACACTTGTTTATAGAATAAATAATATGAAACTAAAACACCTTACATTCTGCTTTTTCAGCATGTTTCTTTTGTCTTCAAGTTATGCTCAAGAGAATAAGGACAATGCCATTGATACTTCACGGTTGATTCAACTTTCGGGAGTAGCAATTGGTGAGACAGACATGAATCCAGTTTCATACACAACTATTTTTGATAAAACGTCTAAACGCGGCGTTATTGCTGATTATTATGGGTTTTTCTCAATGGTGGTTTATCCTGGTGATACCTTGTTGTTTTCAGGATACAGCTATAAAACATCAACATATGTTGTTCCAGATTCTTTAGCAGAAAATCGCTATTCGATTATTCACATGTTGCAAAAAGATACAGTGAATTTACCTGAAGTTAAAGTATATCCATGGCCGTCTCGTGAAGACTTCGCGCGTGCCTTTGTTGAAATGCAACCATATGACGATGCGATTAGAAGAGCACAACGCGAATTATCAGGTGAATCCCTTGCTTTCGTTGCTGCTCGACTTGATACGGACGCTTCGCTATCCTATGGAAATGTGATGAATCAGCAATACACGAAATTGTATACAAACCGTCAAATGCCAGCGAATAACTTGTTGAATCCATATTCTTGGGCAAAATTGATTCAGGATTGGAAGGCAGGGAAACTTTCGAAACAGTAGGACTCGATTATTTCACTTGAGAGATTTTTATGCCATTTTTTCAATCCCTACGAGACTTTTTTAAAACCCGTAAGACCATAGCAGGTTTATTATTTTGCTGCTGGATCGTAGTCAATTTCTTACCCTTTCGTTTGGTGACAGAAATAACAGATATGGACGGTAATCCGAGCAACTATCTGGTTAGAACAGATGCTGGTTTTGAGGATGCTTATTTGTTTGTTCCTCAATTATTTTTATTGATTCCTTTGATAATTATGTATTTCAGCAAAAAGAAATTGGGATTTGTTTTCTCTATTATTTTTTCAGCATTGGGATTTATTCCGCTATTGCTAATTGATTTTATAATCAATTTTAAAATGGAAATTAATCCGCCTTATCATTCTTTGGAAGAAGGATTTGGCTATTTTTTACTTTGTTTGCTAGTACTTTCATTTTTGATTATTTCTATTTCTTTATTCTCGAAGACAAAAGAGAATCAACAAAAAGAAGATGAGCTAATCGATCAATTAATTGGGTAACACAAAAAGTACTTCTCAACTGGATTTGCCAACGCAGAAATATTCAAATTGTCTGAAGCCATACTTAAATCGATGATTTCGCCATTTTTCATTAACATGTTGATATTCTGCTTGTGCTGATTGTACGCATTGTTACTCAAAACATCTGTGTAAACGAAAAACTCAATTTCTTCATCATTTAAATCAAGTTGATTGCGCACCATTTCTTTTTCTAAACGAATACGATCTGGACTAAACGGATCTTTAGAAATTTCAATCTTGAATAAATCACGGTTCACCAAGCGAGTAGAAAGCATTGAAAGAACTCTATCTGGATGTTCTTGCCAAACTTTGATAGCTCCCAAAATGTCGTAATCGTCCAAAGCTGCAAATTTATCTAAAACACTTGGGTCGTTTTTGAAATTCTCCGTACGCACGTCATTTTTCAAGAAATACATCAAGGTTGGACTCGCGAATAATTCGTTTCCTTCTTTCACCAATTGTTTCGCACGACGCAAGGCATGAATCAGCATAAATTCAGCTGAAACAACTGTTTTGTGCAAATAAACTTGCCAATACATTAAACGACGTGCAACAATAAATTTCTCAATTGAATAGATTCCTTTTTCCTCAAGAACCAAATTTCCATTGTGAACATTCAACATTTCGATCAAACGATCACTTCCAATGATTCCTTCACTAACGCCCGTATAAAAACTGTCGCGGTTCAAATAATCCAAGCGATCCATGTCTAACTGACTAGAAACCAACTGATGTAAAAATGGTTTTGAATGTTTGTTTTTGAAAATCAATAAAGCGTGATCCAAATCTTCGCCAAATTCAGCACTCAAACGTTCAATGAAAAATCCTGATATTTCTTCATGACTCACACCACAAACGATGTCGTATTCCAACGCATGACTAAAAGGCCCGTGACCAATATCATGCAATAAAATAGCAATTAGAACAGCTCGTTCTTCTTCAGGAGTAATTTCATGTCCCTTGCGACGAATGGTTGTAATCGCCAATGTCATTAGATGCATTGCACCTAAAACATGATGGAAACGCGTATGCAAAGCACCCGGATAAACCAAGTGACTCATGCCCAATTGCATAATTCTTCTTAGTCGTTGCATGTATGGATGCTCTATCAAATCGAAAATAAACTCGTCAGGTATTGAAATAAAACCATACACTGGGTCGTTAAAAATTTTCTTTTTATTATTTCTGTTGAGATTTGGTCGCAATTGAATAATTTTAAAAACAAATTCAAAATTAAAAATAAAGCGCACATGCAAGGCAAAATACTTTGGGCAGATGATGAAATCGAATTATTAAAACCACATATTCTATTCTTAGAATCAAAAGGTTATGTAGTCGATTCAGTGAATAATGGATCAGAAGCGGTTGAAAAAAGCAATGAAAATGCCTACGATATCATCTTTTTGGATGAAAATATGCCTGGAATTTCAGGATTAGAAGCGCTTTCTCGAATCAAAGAAACGAAACCGTACGTTCCAGTGGTAATGATTACCAAGAGCGAGGAAGAACATATCATGGAAGAAGCAATTGGCAGTAAAATCGCTGATTACTTGATTAAACCTGTGAATCCGAATCAAATTTTGTTGAGTATCAAGAAAAACTTGGATCAAAGTAAATTGGTTTCACAAAAAACGAATTCGAATTATCAGCAAGAGTTCCGTCAATTGGGAATGTTGTTGAACGGACGTTTGGATGCTGCTGAATGGTGTGATTTATATAATAAACTGGTTTTCTGGGAACTTGAATTGGAAAAAATTGAAGATTCAGGAATGCGTGAAATTCTTGATATGCAGAAGAAAGAAGCGAATAACTTGTTTGCTCGATTCATTGAGAACAATTACGAAGATTGGTTGAATGGAGTGGAAGAGAGTCCGCAAATGATTCATACCTTGATGAAAGACCGCATAGCGCCATTTATTGGAAAGGAGAAAACCTTTGTTTTGGTCATTGATAATTTGCGTTTTGATCAATGGAAGGTATTGCAACCAATTTTCACGAAGTACTTTTCAATCGAAAGCGAAGATATTGTCTTTTCGATTTTGCCAACAGCAACACATTACGCCCGAAACGCCTTTTTTGCTGGTTTGATGCCAAGTGAAATTGAGAAAAAGTTCCCTACGCTTTGGAAGAATGAAGACGATGAAGGCGGAAAAAACATGCATGAAAAAGATTTCTTGGATGCGAATTTGAAACGTTTGGGGAAAAATGTAAAGTGGTCGTACAACAAGATTACGAATTACGACGCTGGTAAAAAGTTGTCGGATAATTTCAATCAATTGAAAGAAAATGATGTGAATTACATTGTCTACAATTTTGTGGATATGCTTTCACATGCACGCACAGAAATGGAAGTAATTCGCGAATTAGCTGATGATGAAGCTGCTTATCGCTCGTTGACTGTTTCTTGGTTCGATCATTCACCGTTGCACGATATTGTGAAGAAAATTGCAGATAGCGGTGCAAAATTAATTATTACAACCGATCATGGAACCATTCGCGTTTCGAATCCAGTGAAAATTGTAGGAGAGCGAAATACAAATTCAAATCTTCGCTACAAAGTTGGTCGTGGATTGTCGTACAATGAAAAAGATGTTTTCAGAGTTGCTAATCCACAAGATGCTTTCTTGCCTAAAGGTAAAATGTCTTCGGAATTCGTTTTTGCGAAGGAATACGATTATTTCGTTTATCCGAACAACTATAATCATTTCGTGAACTATTATGGAAACACTTTTCAACATGGTGGAATTTCTTTGGAAGAAGTACTGATTCCATTTGTTGTGCTTAATACAAAGAAGTAAGATGAAGCATTGGAAAGTATTTCTAGTTTTTGCGATTGCTATTTTTAGCTTGATTAGTTGCGCTGTTTCGAATAAGAAACGTGAAATTCTCAGTGTAAAACATGGTTCAAGTTTTGGCATGTGCAATGGTTATTGTTTTAAAGAAAACACCTACACTTCTGAGGATTTTATTCATTATGAAAAGGCATTTGGAAGAACAAATCCGAAAGATTTCCCAGAAAAAATGGATTCGATCAGTATTTCTCCGAATGAATGGGAAGACATTATTTCAAAAATAGATTTAGAGAAATTCTATGCTGAGCAAGAAACGATTGGTTGTCCAGATTGCGCAGATGGCGGTTCTGAATGGATAGAAATTGCTACATCTGACAAAGTTTACCGTGTAACGTTTGAATTTGGTCAACCGAGTGAAGGATTAAAATCCATTTATTCTGTATTGAGAAAATTGTAAAAGTTTACAAAAGCCTTAAATTTGTGGGTTGAAAGAAAAATTGAACATGACATTTCACCTTACAAGTCTTGAAGAAATTCCGCACGTTGCAAAACAGTTTTTGGACGAATATGGACACAATACCGTTTTTGCTTTTGATGGCGAAATGGGTGCGGGAAAAACGACATTCATATCAGGCTTGTTAAATGCGATGGGCATTCATGAGTTGGAAGGTTCACCAACGTATTCATTAGTAAATGTTTACGATAGTGCAATGTTCGGTAAAATCTATCATTTTGACGTCTATCGATTGAAAAACGAGGAGGAAGCGTATGACATTGGAATTGAAGAAATGTTGTATGGTGGAGGCGTTTGTTTTATTGAATGGCCAGAAAAAATTGCCAATTTATTACCAGATAACACGATTTGGGTGTATATTCGTAATCAAGACGACAATACACGAACGATAACGGTTGAGCAATGATTACAGATCCAGAAATACTGAAGAAATTAATCCAACAAGGAAGTTTGCTTCCAAAAGAAGAAATGTTGGAAATTGCCCGCAAAAAAGGCAGTTTGTATATTGGTATTCCAAAGGAAACATCCTTTCAAGAGCGACGTGTAGCCTTGGTTCCGGAAGCAGTTTCATTGTTAGTCGCAAACGGACATCGTGTAAAAATTGAATCAAAAAGTGGAGAAGGTTCAAACTTCACAGATAATGAATACAGTGAAGCAGGAGCAGAAATTTGCTATGATACAAAAGAGATTTTTCAATGTGATATTATCTTTAAGGTAGCGCCACCTTCTGAAGAAGAAGTTGAGTTAATGCCAGGGAATCAAACCTTGATTTCAGCACTTCAATTATCGATTCAACCAAAAGTGATTTTGCAAAAATTAATGCAAAAGAAAGTCACAGCAATCGCTTGGGATTACATTCGCGATGAAGAAGGCGTTTTTCCAGTTGTTCGTACAATGGGAGAAATTGCAGGTACAACATCAATATTAGTCGCTGCAGAGTTGCTTTCAACCTTTAATGAAGGGAAAGGAATCATGTTGGGTGGAATCGCTGGTGTAACGCCAACAGAAGTCGTTGTAATAGGAGCGGGAACTGTTGGTGAATTTGCGATTCGTTCTGCGATTGGACTTGGTGCTTCAGTAAAAGTATTTGATAATTCGTTGTCGCGTTTACGTCGACTTCAAAACAATATTGGCACACGCATTTATACATCTGTTTTAAATCCCAAAGTATTAGCAAAAGCCTTGAAACGTGCTGATGTCGTAATTGGGGCTATTCGTGCACCATTGGGACGAACACCTTGCGTTGTTACAGAGGAAATGATTGAAAGCATGAAAAGCGGAACGGTCGTGGTGGATGTGAGCATTGACCAAGGCGGCTGTTTTGAAACATCAAAAGTAACGAATCACATTGCTCCAACGTTTGTGAAACATGGCGTAATTCATTATTGCGTTCCGAACATTGCTTCTCGTGTTTCTAGAACAGCTTCATTCGCACTTTCGAACATTTTTTCTCCTATTTTATTGGACATGGGAGATCAAGGTGGTTGTCGTGATTTGATTAAAAATGATCACGGTTTCCGCAGTGGTGTTTACATTTACAAAGGAACGTTGACTTCAGAAGTTCTAGGGAAAGTATTTGATTTGAAATACAAAGACATCGAGTTGCTTTTGTTAGCAATGTAATTTCACGGTTAAAATAGATGTTTCAAGCTTTAAATTTACCGCTTGCCGATTTGAAATTGGTTCGTAAAAGCGAGCAAGTTTTTGTTTGGTGCATTGTGCGTAAAAAACAATTGTTGCTGACACCGGAGGAGTGGGTGAGACAGCACATCATTCATTATTTAATTTCTGAAAAACGAGTTCCAATAGCCTTGATTGCTGCTGAAATGGCAATTGAAGTGAATAAATTATCGCGTCGATGTGATATTGTTGTTTTTGGAAAAGATGCAAAACCACGTTTAATTATAGAATGCAAGGCTCCTGAAATTGCAATTACGGAAAAGGTGTTCAATCAAATCGCGCAATACAATTTCAAGCTCAATGTCGATTTACTAATGATGACAAACGGAATCGACCATGTTGTATGTTCCATTGATCGTGAAAAAAATGCCTTGAATTACTTGCAGGATTTACCAGTTTGGGAAGAAGGACTTTAGGACATTAAGACTTTAGGATATTAAGACTTTTGGACAAAAGACTGAACTTGTAACTTTACAACTTAATCTTTGTTCCATGCTCCAAGCTCTTTGTTCGTCTCGATTCTCGTCTCTCGTCTCTCGTCTCTCAATTCTCTACTTCACCTCCAACTTAAACTCTGACGTCTTGTGGAATGTCAAATCTGGATAATCTTGTTCTGCCATTGTCAATAAGAACTGAGTCTCAGCCAAGAAAACTAAATTGTCGTCTTTGTCTTTCGCTAAATAATTTCCTTTTGCACGTTTGAACGATTCTAATTGTTCTTCGTTATCCGTTGTGATCCAGCACGCTTTGTAGTAATTTTTAGGAACGAAACGACAGTTTGCACCATATTCATTGATTAAACGGTGCTGAATTACTTCGAATTGTAGCATACCAACTGTTCCAACAATTTTACGATTACCTGGTTGCATAACGAACATTTGTGCAACTCCTTCGTCTGTTAATTGGTGAATACCTTTATCCAATTGTTTCGATTTCAATGGATCCAAGTTCTCCAATTCCATGAAAATCTCTGGAGAGAACGATGGAATTCCTTTGAACATCATTTTTTCACCTTCCGTTAACGTATCGCCAATTTTGAAGTTACCTGTATCGTATAAACCAATAACGTCTCCAGGAAATGCTTCATCAATCACACTTTTGTCTTGCGCCATGAACGACGTTGGATTCGGGAATTTGAAGTTTTTCGCTAAACGAACATGCGAATAGAATTTATTACGTTCAAATTTTCCTGAAACGATACGTAAAAAGGCAATTCTATCGCGGTGTTTTGGGTCGAGATTGGCGTGAATTTTAAATACAAAACCTGAAAATTTGTCATCACTAGGAGAAACAAAACGTAAATCTGTTTCACGACCAATTGGTGAAGGAGAAATCTCAATGAATGTATCAAGCAATTCTTGTACACCAAAGTTATTTACGGCAGAACCGAAGAATACCGGTGCGATTTCACCAGAAAGATATTTTTCACGATCGAATGTATCGTAAACACCATCAATAATGTCTAATTCCTCACGCAATTCATTCGCGAATGTAGGAGTGACCAATTCATCTAACTGTGGATCAGATAAATCTTTAATTGCAACAATCTCTTCTGCTTTTTTCGTTTTATTCGCTTGAAATAGGTTTAAGCCTTTTTTGTATATGTTGTAAACGCCTTTGAAACGATCTCCCATTCCGATTGGCCATGTCAAGGGACGAACTTTAATATCCAATTTGTCCTCTAATTCATCAAGAAGTGTGAAAGCATCTTTTCCTTCACGGTCCATTTTATTAACGAAAATAATCACAGGCGTTTTGCGCATACGACATACTTCCATCAATTTTTCGGTTTGAGTTTCAACACCATTCGCACAGTCAATTACAAGAATTACACTATCGACAGCAGTTAAAGTTCTATATGTATCTTCCGCGAAATCTTTGTGACCAGGAGTATCAAGAATGTTTACTTGTTTGCCACCGTATTCGAATGCCATTACGGAAGTTGCAACGGAGATTCCACGTTGTTTCTCAATTTCCATGAAATCGGAAGTTGCTGTTTTTTTAATTTTATTGTTTTTAACAGCTCCAGCAGTTTGAATGGCACCACCGAAAAGAAGTAATTTCTCCGTCAATGTTGTTTTACCAGCATCTGGATGGGCGATAATCCCAAATGTTCTTCGTTTTTCAATCGCTTCTTGATTCTTCATAACGTACAAGTTTCACTAAATAAAAAAAGGAACCCATTCGGATTCCTTTTAAAAATGGGTGGAAGATGGGGCTCGAACCCACGACCCTCGGTACCACAAACCGATGCTCTAACCAACTGAGCTACAACCACCATTTTGATGGGTGCAAATATAGCTATTTTCTTATTTTATCAAATAATAATTGCATTTTTTTTTAATTTTATGAATAAATCCCTCATTGTATCAAAATGGAGTTCAAGTCTATTGTTGTTAAAGAGTTTGAAACGAGAGTGTTTACAGAATCATTCGAACGAATTTATAAATGCTTGTCTTTGATAGAAGAAAGCGATTTATGGAAGTCACCCAATACTACGACTCCTCCAATTGGCAATTTAATTCTTCATTTATGCGGAAATGCGCGCCAATGGATTCTTTCTGGAATCGGTGAACGACCGGATAATCGCAACCGTGATGCTGAATTTGTAATTCAAGATAAAATCAAAAAAGCTGAATTGGTTTTTCTTTTGGAAAATTTGAGAATGAATTTACGTCAGACCTTGGAAGAAATGCCTGAAAGTAAATTAACAGAAAAAATGATCATACAAGGATTTGAAGTCACAGGATTTAGTGTTTTAGTACATGTTATAGAACATTTTTCTTATCATACTGGCCAAATTACAACCCTAACAAAACTGCTAACTAACAAGGACACTGCTTATTACGGAGGAATCGATCTCAACCAACTAAATCGCCTGAACTAACGTTGTATAAATAAGAATACATTGTTAATAATTCTATTCGGTTTTTGAAGTTCGAAGCAAGGGTAGGATTAACTTTGTGAAAAATACTGTTACATGTTAAAAATAGGAGTTTTAGGAGCTGGTCATTTAGGAAAAATTCACATTCGCTTATTGCTTGAATTAAAAGACGAATTTGAGTTTGTTGGTTTTTATGACCCAAGTGATGACAATGCTGCGGACGCTATTGAGAAATTTGGAGTTCAGCGCTATGATACCATTCAAGATTTGTTGAATGTTGTAGACTGTGTTGATATCGTAACTCCTACTTTAGCGCATTATGATTGTGCTTCACTAGCATTGCGTAACAGTAAACATGTATTTATTGAAAAACCAGTAACACAAACAGTTGATGAAGCACGTTCATTGATGGAATTAGCGCGTGAAGCAGACGTGAAAGTGCAAGTTGGACACGTAGAGCGTTTCAATCCAGCATTTCAGTCGGCAATTCCATACTTTAATAAACCAATGTTTATTGAAACACATCGTTTGGCGCAGTTTAATCCACGCGGTACAGATGTTCCAGTTGTATTGGATTTGATGATTCACGATTTAGATATCATATTGAGTGTTGTGAAGTCTGGAATCAAACGTATTTCTGCTTCAGGTGTTTCTGTTGTTAGTGACACGCCAGATATTACGAATGCACGTATCGAATTTGACAATGGTTGTGTGGCTAACCTTACTGCATCTCGAATTTCAATGAAAAACATGCGTAAATCGCGTTTCTTCCAAAAAGATGCTTATATCAGTGTTGACTTTTTGACAAAAGAATTGGAAGTTGTAAGAATGGAAGATGTGCAAGGTGAACCAAGTCCATTTGACATCATTTTTGAATTGGGAGAAGGAAAACCATCGAAGAAAATCTATTTCGATAAGCCTGATATTGAGGAAACAAATGCAATTAAAGAAGAATTGAGAACATTTGCAGAATCAATTAACAATGATACAACTCCATTAGTTTCATTGGATGATGGGTATAGAGCCTTGGATGTGGCTCAAAAAATTCTTGACAAATTAAATATCTCAACAGCAGTAATTTCAGACAATATTTAGAGATTACCTCCGTTAGGTTAACAGAACTACACTTATGAAACGATTATTATTCTTTTTGTCATTCACTTTTATACTTTCTTCATGTATAAAAAATAATCCTGATCCTTTTTGGTTGGAAGTAAACGAATGGACCTTAGAAGCAAATAGTGACCTTCAATTGGCAGAAGGTGAATTGACGCATAATTTTACAGAAGCATGGGTTTATGTGGATGATAAAATAATAGGTGTATTTGAAGTGCCATTTAGAATTCCATTGGTTAAAACAGGAAATGCGAATATCAAATTGTATCCAGCTGTAAAAAACAATGGCATTTCTGCTACGAAGAAAATTTATCCATTTGTAGTTCCTTATGAAGTTAATGTGTTGATGGAAAACAATGGAGAAATTGTCATTAACCCAGTTACACATTACAAAAATGCGACTCAATTCAATATTTATGATTTTGAAAGTGCATCAACTGGAATTACAGACGATATAAACTCGTTGGCAAATATGATAAAAGGAAATGATCCTGCTATTTTGCAGTGGGGAAATTTTTATGGTCAGATTGATTTAAACAGTGTCGATTCAACCTACATTGGATATACGACAAACTACATGAATTTTAATGTTGGACAAGAAGTTTATTTGGAAATTGACTATTACAACACAAATGGAGTAGTTACAGGAGTTTTAGCTACTAGCTCGACTGCAGGAACAGTAAATAATGTGAATATTCAATTAAATCCTCAAGACCCATCAACTGTAAAATGGAAAAAAATCTATATTGATTTAAAAGAAATTATTTCAAATTCACCATCCGGAGCTCAATTTAGACAATCTCTTCAAGCTGGTTTAGATGCGGGTGATACTGAAGGATTCATTATTATGGACAATATTAAAATCGTTCACTATTAGAATGCGTTCTTCACTTCTTACTTTCTTATTGTTATTACTCGATTATCTGGCAGCTTTAGTTGCTTGGTTTGCTTTCTATTACTTTAGAAAAGTGTCAATTGAACATGTTGATTTTGAAGTTGGAACAAGTTTTTATTGGGGTATAGCCATTATTCCTGTTTTATGGGTTTTGTTCTATTATTTCCAAGGAACGTATCATGAAATTCGAAGATTGTATCGTTTTAAATTATTCAATTTAACCTTTGTTGCAACGCTTCTTGGTTCTCTATCATTGTTTTTTACGCTGTTATTGGATGATGAGGTTGATAATTATCAATTGTACTACAAATCGTTCCTGTTGCTGTTCGGAATTCACTTTTTTGTCACCATTATTCCGCGATTCATTTTTATTACAATTCTTGTTTCGCGTATTCATTCAGGAAAGGCAGGATTTAGAACCTTGTTAATTGGTGGAAGCGATAAGGCAGTTGAGATTTACAATGAAATTATTGGGTTACCGAAAAGCACAAACAATTTTATTGGTTTTATCAATATCAATGGGGTTGATAGACAACTTGAGTCGAAATTACCCTATTTAGGTCATGCGGATAACATTGAAAAAATTCTTTTAGAAAATCCTGTAGATGAGGTAATCATTGCATTAGAAAGTGTGGAACATGATAAATTGAAATCTATTATTTCAAGAATTGAAGGAGGGAATTTAGTGATTAAAATTCTTCCAGATATGTATGACATACTTTCTGGTTCAGTTAAAATGACGAATATTTTTGGAGCGTTATTGATTGAAGTAAATGCTGAATCAATGCCTTTATGGCAGCAAGCAATGAAGCGCTTTATGGATGTTTTTCTATCCATTATTGCCATCATTTTATTGATTCCAGTCTACATCTTTTTGGCGATTGGGGTAAAAATGTCTTCTACTGGACCTATATTCTTTATGCAGGAACGAATTGGTTTGAACGGTATTCCTTTTAAAATTATCAAATTTCGAACGATGTTTGTTGATGCTGAGAAATTAGGTCCGCAACTTTCTTCTTCAAACGATCCACGTATCACACCAATTGGACGATTTATGCGTAAACTTCGATTTGATGAATTTCCTCAATTTTTCAATGTTTTGCGAGGAGATATGTCATTGGTTGGACCACGTCCAGAACGTCAATTTTATATCGATCAAATTGTTCAGATTGAACCACAATATTTGCATTTAACAAAGGTTCGTCCTGGAATTACCTCTTGGGGACAAGTGAAATATGGTTATGCAGAGAATGTTGAACAGATGTTACAACGCATGAAATTTGATTTGCTGTACATGAAAAACCGATCATTGGCCTTGGACATCAAAATAATGCTTTATACGATCTTGATTGTAATAAAAGCAAAAGGTAAGTGATTATTTCACTTTGAACTCATACATTTTCGTTCCTTCAAGAAATCCTTCTAAGACATCTCCAATTTGAACGGGTCCAACACCGGCTGGCGTGCCTGTGAAAATCAAATCGCCTTTCTTCAAGGTCATGAATTGTGAAATGTAAGCAATGATTTTATCAACAGTAAACAGCATATCTGATGTATGTCCAACTTGAACAGTTTCGCTATTCTTTTTAAGTTCAAATGTCAAATTGTTTAAATCCAACTTTTCAACTGAAACAAATGTTTGAGAAATAGGGGCGCTGTGTTCGAATGATTTAGCGATTTCCCAAGGCAATCCTTTTTCTTTGCATTGTTGTTGTAAATCGCGAGCAGTAAAATCAATACCTAAAGTAATATCAGAATAATAATTACGTGCGAATTTTTCAGAAATATTTTTGCCGACTTTATCAATTCTAACAACTAGTTCACATTCATAATGTAAATCATTCGTGAAATCGGGAAAATAAAAATCATAGCCGTCACGTAAAATTGCCGTGTCGGGTTTCATGAAAAAAACGGGTGCAGATGGAACTTCTGCTTTCATTTCTTTAGCGTGATCCGCATAATTTCTACCAATACAAATGATTTTCATTTTATTTAAATTTATTCTTTAACGCTTCTAATTTACTTTGAATGTCTGTTTCTTTAGATTCTTTGGCTTTTTCACGTTCCGCTTTGATTTTTTCCATTTCTCTACGTAAACATTGTTTGGTATAGAGTGGAAAGTCAGCATCAAGCATCCAACCATAATAACCTGGTTCGATTTGAGCCACTTGTTTAATCGTTCTTCCTTTGTGTTTACCGAAATTGTAAATTGCTTCACCCTTATCATCAATCGCTAAACGACCTGCAAAATCTAATAAGTTATAATTTCCAGCTTTTGAAAACTCAGAGAGGTAATTCACATCATTTTTAATGTCAGGATATCGCTCAATTTGCGCTTTTAAGACGTCCCAAGTAGCTTTTGCGTCATAAAGTGCATTATGTGCGTTTTCGATAGATTTATTGCAGTAGAAGAGATAAGCTGCAGCAAGTGTGCGTTGCTCCATTTTATGAAAAATATTCTGAACATCGACAAATTTACGTTTAGATATATCGAAATCAGATCCAGCACGCATAAGTTCTTCTGCTAAAACAGGAATGTCAAATTTATTTGAATTGTATCCAGCCAAATCCGCATCACCAATGAATGCGACAATTTCGTTTGCTAATTCTTTAAAAGTAGGGGCGTCCTGAATGTCTTTATCGTAGATACCATGAATTTCACTTACAAGAGCTGGAATCGGCATTTCTGGATTAACGCGTTTACAGTAGTTTTCTTCTGTACCATCTGGTTGAACTTTAATTATAGCAATTTCAACAATTCGATCACTTGTAATATTTGTGCCGGTTGTTTCCAAGTCAAATATGGCAAGCGGTCTTTCAAGACTTAAATTCATACAGAAGTTTTCTCCAAAGATAATCAAGTAAAAAACAAAAAGTCCGAACAATGCCGGACTTTTCATTTTATGTTGATAATTCTTATTCAGTTTTCAAACCTACGAATTGGTATGGACGATATTTTTTAGTGTTTCTTCCATCCTTAATATATTCTGGTCCATCAACTATTGCAGAAACAATTACAACGTTTACGCGATCTTTGAATTCTGGAATCGATTCAAAATAAGTTTGTAAGTCGTATTTCATGTTTTCTGAACGAATTTTAGTCAATTTCTCGTTTGTTTCATACGTTTTAGTAGGAACGTGAGAAGCAGAAGAGTAGACGTTAATCGTTATTGATTTACGACCTTCTTTTAATTGTGCTTCAACTTGTTTAACGAAATCTTTCAAATCACCTTTTGATGTAGATAATTTATTTTTGTTGTAATCAAAGTAATGCATATACTCAAGATTTTTATATGCAATTACATCTACAGTGTCAATTTCAGTAACAGTGTCTTTCGGAACAGTTATCGTTCTTGTAGGAACGTCTAATATTAGTTCGCGATAGATTTCTTGATAAGCTTCATCACATTTTGTTGTAAATGATTCTTCATACATTGTTAGATTGTCTGATGCATTATAATAAGCAATTTTATACGTTTTGCACGGTTTCAAACCTGTCATGAACAAACCATCTCTTAAACGAGGGTAGATTGTTTTATTTTTCTCATACTCGTCACAATCATCACAAGTCAATTTTATATTTATTGCAAAGTCTTCAGGTAATTCTGCACCATCGGAAGTTTTGATTTTACCCTTGAATACAGCTATATTGTTCACTCCTAAGAAGTCATTGTGAATTTCATAAATATCTTTTTCACCGTGACCGTCTTTTCTAAACGAAGTCATATAACCTCTTAAACCATCAATTGTAGTGGTATAGAAAATATCATCATTTGTAGAATTGAAAGGATAACCAATATTTCTTGACTCAGACCAATTCCCATCTTCTAACAAATCACACACAAGAATGTCAAAACCACCGATACTTTTATCTCCATTTGAAGAGAAGTACAATTTTTTATTATCTACTGATACGAATGGTGCATCTTCGTCATAAGCTGTGTTTACGCGTGGACCAAGATTGATAGGGTTTGACCAAGTACTATCACCTTTTCGTTTTGACATATAAATATCTCTTCCGCCAAATCCACCTGGACGATCAGAAACAAAGAACATACGAGAACGGTCAGGAGAAACCATACAATGTGTTTCCCAATATTTTGTATTGATGTCTTTATCATCAATTAATTTAATATCATTGAATTTATGTCCGTAAAAATCCGTAAAATAAATATCTCCAGATCCAGTTGAATCTTCATATAAGTAAATTCTTCTTTCATCCGTACTTACAGCTATAGTAGCTTCATTTCTTTCTGGCTCACAAAATTCAAGTCGAATCGGTGCCATCCAAGATGAATCATAATCCATATAGGATACATATACATCCTCAGGGTATTGGTTTATAGCAGGATCACGGAATGATTCAGTTGAACCATTTTCCCAAGGTCTTCTTGAAGTAAAATAAAGAGATGAACCGTCCAATGAAACAACTGGAGCGTAATCAGGGAATTCGCCATTTACTGTTCCACCGATATTCTTAAGGTAAACATTTACTGGTGCAGCCATCATTTGTTTAGCTTGCTCACATTGGATTAAACGCAATTTAGCTACTGGAAGCAATTCAGATTTCGGTTTAGAAATAGCAATGAATTTTTCATAATTCGCTTTTGCACCGTCAATGTTTTCATTTAAGTGATAACAAGTTGCCAAATGAAAATAGGCATCGGCTGGAGCACTTTTCTCCCCAGTTCCATACATGTCATAATTAGCATCCACGTCTTTGACTGCTTTTTCGAAAAAAGGAATTGCATTTACATAATCCTTGCGAATTTCGAGCATTAAGTATCCTTTTCGATAATTGTAATTCGAACTTTCTGGCTTAATCGTTAGAAGTTTATCCGCTAACATTTCTGCATGATACAAATAACCTTCTTGCGTCATGCGAGAATTTTCAGTAACTAACTGCTGTTCTGAACCATTTTGAACAATCTCCAAAACTTGCGCATCGGTTAATTGAGCAAAACTATAAACTGGCAAAAAAGCTAATATTCCGAGTAGCATTTTAAATCTCATAGTTGGGCGATTTAAATAAATTAAAATTTAATTTCTTGTAAGTTAACGATAAAGAAAAAAAATAGTTTCAAAAAATTTATTTTAATCAGAGAAATCTATAAAATTTTATGTGTCTGATACGCAGTTTTTATATAACCTGAGATCGAATAATCTTAAGAAGATGATTTGTTCACCATAACTGATGATTACTCTGTCGTTTTAGTCGAAGCCAGTAATTTGATAAGATCTGAACTCAAAGCAATCGAACTCAGGTTAATCGGTGGGTATTGTGGGACAAAAAAAGTCCGGACTTAAATCCGGACTTTCTATTTATTTTTTAACGATTCTAAATTCTGTTCGTCGATTCAATTGGTGTTCTTCTGGAGAGCAAGTAGATTCTACGTCGCCTTCACATTCACATTTGTTGACTAATTTGCTTTCACCATATCCTTTTCCGTAAATACGAGATGGGTTAGTGATTCTTGTCTTGATGTATTCAGCAGAAGCTTTTGCACGACGGCTTGATAAATCTTCATTGTAAATTGCTGTACCTCTACAATCTGTATGAGAACCTAATTCGATTTCCATTGTTGGATTGTCATTCATCACCTTAACAATAATGTCTAAGTCACGTTTAGCATCTTTGCGAATGTTGGCCTTGTCAAAGTCGAAATAAATGTTTTTAATTCCATACAAACTAGCCAAGTCAGTTCCGATTTCGGCTTTATTCATATCAATTAGAACTTTTATTTTTTCATCCGAACCAAGTTTTTGAGTGATATCGAATGTTTGAGTTATATAATCTTCTTTTGAAACTTTTAATTGAACATCCATTGGTTCACCGAAGAAACGATTTGTTATTGGTTTCAATTTAAAGCTACCATTAGCATCAGCATAAACAGTTTCTACAACTTTATTTGTTCTTAAATCAATAACCTCCACTTTAGAGTTTGGAAGTACCGCTTTTGTGCTTTTATCGGCAACAACTCCTTCAACAATATAGTTTTTAACTGGTGTGATTGTTTCTTTTTTTGCATTAAGAATCACTTCTTTGTTAATTTCTTGGTATTGATCTGTACACTCTGTCTTAAATTCTTCCTCGTACATGTTTACTTTGTCATTTGCATTAACATATGCAAGTACATAGGTTTTACAAGGTTGTAAATTTGTAATAAACACACCATCTTTTAAACGTGGATAGATTGTTCTGGTTGAAGCTTCATCTGTACAATCTTTACATTTTAAAGTCATGGCCACAGGGAAATCTTCAGGTAGAGGAGAGTTGTCATAATTTCTTATTAAACCTTTAAGAACAGCTAAACTTTTAACACCAAGAAAATCATTGTTAATTTCATAGATATCTTTTTCTCCATATCCATCGCCTCTAAATGACGTCAAGTAACCTCTTAATCCATCAATTGTAGTTGTATAATAGATATCGTCATTTGTTGAGTTAAATGGATATCCTAAGTTTCGAGACTCTGACCAAGTTCCATTGTCCAACAAGTCAGCTGTCAAGATATCAAATCCTCCAATACTTTTTTCTCCATTTGATGAGAAGTACAACATTTTGTTATCTACAGAAACGAAAGGTGCGTCTTCATCAAATGCAGTATTGATTTTATCACCTAAGTTAATTGGAGCTGACCAAGTGGTATCACCAGTTTTTTTAATGACATACAAATCTCTTCCTCCAAAACCTCCTGGACGATCAGATGAGAAGAATAGGCGAGAACCATCGTGACTCATCATACAATGCGTTTCCCAGAATTCAGAGTTCAACCCTGCAATATTTAAAGCTTTAATATCATTGAATTTTGCTGCATAAAAATCAGAGTAGTAAATGTCACCAGAACCAGTTGAGTCTTCGTATAAATAAACTCTTCTTTCGTCAGAACTTACAGCGATAGTAGCTTCATTTCTTTTTGGCAAACAAAAATCTAGTTTCATCGCTTCAGTCCAAGTCGCATCATAATCCATATAACTTACGTATACGTCTTCTGGATATTGATTAATAGCAGGATCGCGAAAGTTCTCTGTTGCATTATTTTCCCAAGGTCTTCTTGAAGTAAAATATAATGCAGAACCATCCAGTGAAATAACTGGAGAATAATCAGGATAGTTTGTGTTGACCGATTTACCTAAATTTTTCAAAACTACATTGACAGGTGCTGCAATTGCTTTTTTAGCATTTTCACATTGACCAATTTTAAGTTTTGCCATGGTAACATTTTCTGATTTACCATTCGTATTCGTTAAAAACAAATTGTAATTTTCAATTGCTTTATCCAAATCACCACTCAACTGATAAGCATTACCTAAATGATAGAAAGCATCAGCTGGTGCACTTTTTTCTTTTGTGTTAAATGCATCGAAATGTGGTTTAGTATCTGTAATCGCTTTTGTTAAAAATGGAATAGCAGTTTTATAATCTTTTCTTATCTCAAGTGCTAAAAATCCTTTACGATAGTTGTAGTTAGGGCTTTCTGGTTGAAATGTCAACAATTTATCCGCAACCATTTCGGCTTGAAAAAAACTACCTTCAGCCATCATTCGTGAATTTTCAGAAAGGAGTTTTTCTTCGTTTGAGTTTTGAATCAAGTTTTTAACTTGTTCATCAGTTAATTGTGAAAAAGAACTAAAAGTTGCCAAAAGGGCAAAAAGAATGGTGAATATTGGTCTCATATCAATGAATGGTATCTTGTTGATTTTGAATTGTTAAATGTTTGAACAAATGTAACTTTAATTTTTTACAATACGAAATTCTGTTCGACGATTCGCTTGATGTTCTTCCTCAGAGCATGAAGATTTTGTTTCACCCTCACATCCGCAATCATTTACAAGCTTAGATTCACCGTAACCTTTACCGTAGATTCTGGTTGGATTGGTAATTCTTGCTTTTATGTATTCAGCAGATGCTTTTGCACGACGATCTGATAATGACAAGTTGTATTTCATAGAAGCTCTACAATCGGTGTGCGATCCTAATTCAATTACAAGGGTTGGATTATCATTCATAATTTTGACAATTTTATCCAACTCTATCTTGGCATCTGGACGAATTGCTGATTTATCCAAATCGAAATAAATTGGTTTTAAATCTAATGTTTTTGCTAAGTCAATTCCAATTTCTGGTTTTTCTAGCAAATAAGATAAATGAATCGCAGTGTCAGCTCCAAGTGTTGTCATGAAATCAAACGTCTGCGTCATGTAGCCTTCTTTCGAAACACGAACATGGTAGTATAAACTATCTCCGAATTTTTTACCCTTCAAAATTGTAGATGTAAACTGACCATTCATTTGAGAAGACGTTGTTTCGTAATTTTCTTGTGTAGCTGGATTTAAAAACTCGATTTTCGCACCGTTGATTTTCGTTCCAGATTTTTTGTCAGCAACAATTCCATCTAAAGTATATGTCTTAATAGGAACGATTCTACGTTTCTCAACATCAAGAATTACTTCTTTATAAATTTCCTCATAACCATTACTACATGCAGTTTCAAATGTTTCTTTGTAGGTTGTTTTTGATAATGAATCATATTTAAAAGCAATCTCATACGATCTACAAGGTGTCAAGGAAGACACAAATGATCCATCTCTCAATCGCGGTGAAAGCTTGTACTCTCGTATATCTTCACAGTTCAAACATTTAATTGTTGCGTAAACTGATTCTGGTATTTTACTTCCATCAGAAGTTAAAATCTTGCCTTTTAATACAGCGATATTGTTCACTAACAAGAAATCATTTTCAATTTGGTATATATCTTTTTCGCCAAATCCATTTTTTCTAAATGACGACAAGTAACCATAGTGTCCGTCTGCTGTAGTGGTATAATAAATATCGTCTCCAGTCGAGTTAATTGGATAGCCCAAATTCACAGAGTTTGACCAAACATTATTTTCGTCGCGAATTGAAACGAAAATATCGAAACCTCCCATACTGCTTGGTCCATTGCTTGAAAAGTAAAGTGTTTTATTGTCAACAGCTATAAAAGGAGAATCTTCATCATACGCTGTGTTAATAACTGGACCTAAGTTAATTGGTTCACTCCATTGTCCGTTTGGAAGTTTTACAGAGCGATAAATATCTCTTCCTCCAAATCCTCCAGGTCGATCTGAAACGAAATACATGTTTTGACCATCTGGTGTAACCGTACAATGTGTTTCCCAGTATTTTGTGTTTAGATTTTTATAATCTAATAATGTTAATGCCTTAAAATTATTATTTTGAAAATCTGAAAAATATATATCACCATATCCTGTTCTATCCTCATAAGTATAAATGCGGCGTTCATCAGCACTAATTGTAACCGTTGCTTCATTTAATTTACCATCACAAAAACTTAAGCGTTCTGGAGTTGTCCAATTTGAATTCAATTCACCATAACTTACATAAATGTCTTCAGGGTATTGATTCAATTGCGGATCTTTATAATCGTCTGTTGATTGATCAGCCCATTGTCTTCTTGAAGTAAAATATAACGAACTACCATCAAGTGAAATAACAGGTGAATAATCTGGGTAAACACCGTTTACAACATTACCAATATTTTTTACGACTGATTTTTTTTGATTAGCCAAGTTGAATTTTGCAATATCACATTGAAGCAATCTAAGTTCGGCATTTTTAATTTGTTCTGATTTGCTGTTCGAAGAAGCAATAAATTTCGAATAATATTCTTTTGCCTTGTCAATTTGCTCATCTAAATGATAACAACGTGCGATGTGATAATAAACATCAACTGGTGCACTCGTTTCTTTCGCCGAGTACATGTCGAAGTTTTTGTCAACATCAACGAGCGCTTTTTGTAAATAAGGCAAGGCTGTAACCCAATCTTGTCTTGAATCTAAAACAATAAAGCCCTTTCTATAATTATAGTTAGGGCTTGAAGGATTTATCTGAAGTAAACGATCAACTACAATTTCTGCGAAAAAGAAATAATTTTCTTGCAACATACGTGAAGATTCAACAACAAGTTGTTCTTCCGGTGCTGTTTGTGTCATTTGTCTTACCTCAAACTCATTTAGCTGAGAAAAGCCAAGTATTGGCAACAAAACCAAGCCGATTAGTGCAAGTGTCTTTTTCATAGTAGTTAATTAAAATCGTTTACCTATTATAGTTCTCTTTTTGGGTCGAATTGCTCTAAGTAATCAGCAACGCGCTTAACAAATTGTCCTCCTAATGATCCATCAACAACACGGTGGTCATATGAATGAGATAAGAACATTTTGTGACGAATTCCAATAAAATCTCCATGCGGTGTTTCAATAACAGCAGGTACTTTACGAATTGCACCTAAAGCTAAAATCGCCACTTGCGGTTGATTGATGATTGGAGTTCCCATAACATTACCAAATGAACCAACATTCGTAACTGTAAATGTTCCACCTTGAATATCTTCTGGTTTCAATTTGTTGTTACGTGCATTGTTTGCCAATTCGTTTACTGATTTTGTTAAACCAGTTAAGTTCATACGATCAGCGTTTTTGATAACCGGAACAATTAAGTTTCCAGATGGTAAAGCTGTTGCCATACCAATATTGATGTCTTTACGTTTTACGATCGTTGTTCCACTCACAGAAACATTAATCATTGGGAAGTCTTTAATTGCTTTCACAATTGCTTCGATAATGATTGGTGTAAATGTGATGTTTTCTCCTTCGCGTTTCGCAAATTCTCCTTTAATTTTATTTCTCCAATTTACGATATCAGTTACATCTGCTTCAACGTAAGAAGTTACGTGTGGCGCAACGTGAACAGACATCACCATGTGCTCAGCGATGATTTTACGCATACGATCCATCTCGATGATTTCATCACCTGGATTTGGAATAACAACAGGTCCTTTGATGTTTGCCAAGAATCCTGTGTTTTCAGCTGGAATTGCAGAAGGCGAAGCGGTTGTTGAAGTAATTACTGGTGAACCACTTGCTGTTGTTGCCGCAACTGTTGTTGTTGATGCCGCTGTTGCTGCCGCCGCAGCTGGAGCTGTAGTGCGATTGTCAACGTAATCTAAAATATCTTTTTTCGTAACTCGTCCACCTTGACCTGAGCCATTTAAGTTTTCAAGTTCACCCATAGAAATTCCTTCTTTCTCAGCAATGCTTCTAACTAAAGGAGAATAGAATTTACCTGATGGTCCATTTTTGTCAATTAATTCGGATGTTCCATTCACACTTGCAACAACTTCTTGAACATTGTTTGCAATTGTAGTTGCAGCAGCTGCAGGAGTTGGAGCACTTTCTGCTGCAGGAGCAGGAGCAGCGCCACTTCCATCCGTTGAAATAATAGCGATTACATCACCAACTTGAGCAACTTGGTCAACTTCAAAGAAACGTTGTACCAAAACACCACCAGCTTCTGATGGCAATTCGTTATCAACTTTATCAGTAGCAACTTCAACTAAAGGCTCATCAATTTCAACTGAATCACCAATGTTTTTCAACCAATTTGTAATTGTCGCTTCTGTAACGCTTTCTCCCATTTTAGGAAGTCTAATTTCAATCTGTGCCATATTATTAGAATGGATATCTTAAATTTTCGAGTACAAAAGTAAGCTAAAAATCGGTTTCTACAAGTGGTAGAAGAGGGAATTATCGATCGAGTTTTTTCCATGCTTTCACAAGGATTCCAAAATCCTTCTGAATTGAATAATCACGGGCGTAAATAAGGTTCAATTTATCCGTAATTGTCTTGTCATCAAACACAAGTCCATCATTCGGATTTAACACACCTTTTTTGATTCGTGGTAACTGATAGGCCTGATTGCTATCGTTACTCAAATAGCCAACAAAAGATAGTTTACCGAAAAATATTCTAAAAATATTACGATAGAAATTCAATGGTTTTTTATAGGCGAAAGCAAGGAATGGCGAAGCAATAATAAATAAAAAGGAAAGCAATAAATCAAATGTTCGTTTTGAACGAATATTCTCGGTTTTTGTGATGGAATTGATATTCAACACGTATAAATCTCCAGCGGTTTCAATGGAATTACTTCCAATCAATGATAATGAATCTGGTTGTGCAATTTTGAAATCAATTTTGGAGGAATCGATTGCTGTCATCCAATGGATAATGGTTTGAGCAGAAGTGTCCTTTGCACAAAATATGATTTCGTTAATGTCGTGGATGTAAGTTATCTGATCCAATTGATTCAATGTTCCAACAGCACCTTGCTCTTTTACTTCACCAACGGAAACATGTTCGATTAAATCAATGTTAGGGTTCGTTTGTTTCAAAATTTCTGAAACACGTTCCACTTCTTTTGATTCTCCAACAATTGCAAATTTCTTATTTTTCTTGCGTACAAGGCTGAATTTTCTTCCAATGGCAAAATGCAAAAACAAGCGTGAAAGAAGGAAATAACCAATCATCCAGCAGGCACCGACAAGAATGAATAAACGCGAAAATTGCCACGATTTTGCTAGTAAGGCATACGCAACTAAAATCACAAGTGTTGAGACGATAATGCCTTTGAAATATTTTAATGGTTTAATTGGGTAATCATAGCCACCATTGAATAAAACGCCTAATAACCAAATGGCTGTATAAATTGGAATTGAAACATTTACAACGGAATCAGGGAATTCAATAGAGCTCATTTTCCACTGATTGGTTAATGCAAACAATCCTGTGATTAGAATTGCACTGTCTATAACAGGCAGAAAAGCTTGTTTTATGAAACGAGAAGACAATGCTAGAAATGCTCTAAAGTAGATGGCTGCATTAATTAGGAATGAAAACAGTCGAGCATTTTTTTGTGAAAAATGTTTTTCGGCGAAAATGATCATTGCGCGGTAAAACACAAAGACATAATTCACCGAACTTTTTTTCGTGCTTTCTCCTTTGTAATGAATAATGCGTGTTTCAGGGAAATAATAATTTTTGTAGCCACCTTTGATGATGCGATAGGACAAATCAATATCTTCTCCATACATGAAAAATGCTTCATCTAACAAACCTACTTTTTCAAGCGCTTCTGCACGCATTAGCATGAAGGCGCCACTTAAAATTTCGATTTCATTTGTTTCGAATTCACTCAAATGTCCAGCATGATATTGTCCAAATTTCTTGGACCTTGGAAAAACTTTTGAAAGACCGAATATTTTATAAAATGCAACTTTTGGAGTAGGTAAGCCACGTTTTGATTCTGGAAGAAATTTTCCTTTCCCATCTAACATGCGAACACCTAAACCACCAGCATCCGGATGAGCATCCATGAAGTCAATGACTTTTGAAAAAGTATCTTCTTCAACAACTGTATCAGGATTGAGCAATAAAAGGTATTCCGAATCAGACAAAAGCATTGCCTGATTATTCGCTTTTGAAAATCCGCGATTGTCTTTGTTGGCAATTAGGTTGTATTCCGGGAATTTTCGTGCAACCATATCAACTGAACCATCAATTGAATTGTTGTCAACAACGAAAACTTCACCATTTACATTCGTTAGAGCCTTTTTAACGGAATTTAAACATTGTTCCAAGAAATATTCAACATTGTAATTTACAATGATGACACTGATTTTATGTTTAAATGGCTTACTCACGAATTACCGAACGAAAAAAGAATTATTTAATTGCAATGCATGAAATTTCAATAGGAACATCTAAGGGAAGTTTCACTACTTGAACCGTTTCTCTTGCAGGTGGGACTTCATTGAAATAACTACCATAAATAGCATTCATTTCCGCGAAGTCATTCAAATCTTTCAGGAAAATACTGCATTTCACAACATTGTCAATCGTCATTCCAGCCTCATTCAATAAAGCAATGATGTTTTTCATTACTTGATGTGTAGAATTTTGAATAGTGTCAGTTACCAAATCTCCAGAAAAAGGATTCAAGGGGATTTGACCACTAACATACAATGTGTCATTTTTCAAAATTGCTTGACTGTATGGCCCAATTGGAGCTGGTGCACCTGGAATAGAAATAACTTTTTTCATGTTCACTTCGAATTGCAGTTGAAAATTTCAATCAAAATTATGAGGAAGACTTTTCTTAAGAATTGTCCACTTTCATTAACTTTGTGCAAGTTTAACAATTAAAGCGTAATTAATTGAAAGTTCTCTTGATTGATTTTTATGATTCGTTTACCTATAATATTTTTCATTATTTGGAAAGTTTTGGGGTTGATGTAACTGTAATTGAAGATCGAGCAGTTATTTTGGAAGAAGTTGCCCTTTTCGATTGTATTGTTTTTTCTCCAGGCCCAGGTTTGCCAAACGAAACGACTTCAATGGTTCCAATACTTGAGAAATATGCCTCATCAAAAAAAATAATGGGAATTTGTTTAGGTATGCAGGGAATCGCTGAATTTTTTGGTGATCATCTGTATAATTTAAAGCAAGTAAAACACGGTGTTTCTGACCAAATTTTGATTGATACCTCTAGTGCTTTATTTGCAGATTTAGAGAAAACGCAAACTGTTGGTTTGTATCACAGTTGGGCTGTTCAATTGAAAAAAGATTCTCAATTAGTAGAAATTGGTAAATCAAATGAAGATGTAGTTATGGCATTAAAGCACAGTGGATTACCGATTTATGGCGTGCAATTTCATCCTGAATCTATCTTAACAGAAAACGGTAAACAAATGTTGAAGAATTTTCTTTTTGTTTGCTAATCAAAATTGATTCACTTAATTTTGGATAAAACATTTTCAAAATGAGAAATCTTATAATTCTATTTTTTGCTTTTATTTCATTGAATTCAATGGCACAAACGTGCGTTGGTAAATGGGTAACAATTGATGATGCAACAAACAAGAAAAAATCAATTGTTGAGTTGTATAAGGTTGATGGGAAATTATATGGAAAAATCACCTATTTATTTCCAAGAGAAGGTAGAGAAGATAATCCAAAATGCACGAAATGTACTGGCGATAGAAAAGATAAACCACTTGTTGGACTGCAAATTGTTCGTGGATTAACCTGGGATGGAAGTGAATGGGAAGGTGGAACAATCGTTGATCCTGAAAACGGAAAAGTTTATACTGTGAAAATGTGGTTAGAGCCGAACAATGCAAATTATTTGAATGTACGCGGTTATATCGGACCTTTCTTTAGAACGCAAAAGTGGGTGAAAGTTGATTAATTTTCATTCAAATCAAAACAAAATTGGATTTCAGTTGTTTTTCGTGAAATTGTAAATTCATGAAAGTTTTCCTATCATCTTTTTTTATTTGTCTCTTAACTTTTTCTTTTGCTCAAACTGGTAAGGTTTCTGGGCGAGTGTACAGTGCAACAAATAATGAAAGTCTCCCGTTTTCCAAAGTGTTAGTTGTAGATCAGCAAAAAGGGGCTGTTTGTCTTGACGATGGAACATTTGTGATAGAAAATTTAAATCCGGGTGTTTATTCGTTTAAAGCGACATCTGCTGGTTATCAAGAGTTAATTCTGAATGATATTACAATCACAAATGCGCGTACAGTTGAGTTGAATTTTGCATTGGAGCCAATTATTCGCGAGCAAAAGGAAGTTACAGTTAGAGCAAAACCTTTTCTTAAGGTGTCTGAATCTCCAGTTTCTCTGAGAACATTAAATGCGACTGAAATTGAACGTCAACCAGGTGCAGGAAGAGATGTAAGTAAAGTATTGCAAGCATTGCCAGGAGTGGCTTCTCGAGCTACTTTTAGAAATGATATTATTATTCGTGGTGGTTCTCCAGGCGAAAACAAATTCTATTTAGATGGAATCGAAGTGCCAAATATCAATCACTTTGCAACGCAAGGAAGTTCAGGTGGTCCAGTTGGTTTGTTGAATGTTAACTTTATTCGTGAAGTTGATTTTTATTCAGGAGCCTTTCCTGCTAATCGTGCCAATGGTCTCAGTTCTGTGATTTCATTTAAACAAAAAGACGGAAATCCGGATGCCTTGATTACAAATTTCGCCCTTGGTTCAAGTGATGCGGCGTTAACATTCGATGGGCCTTTAGGTAAAAAAGCTGATTTCATTTTCTCAGCGCGTCGTTCGTATTTACAATTTTTGTTTGCTGCACTGAAATTACCTTTCTTACCAACGTATAATGATTCTCAGTTTAAACTGAATTACCGAATTAATCAAAAAAACAAAATTACCTTTATTGGACTTGGTGCCTTAGATCAATTTGCTTTAAATACAAAAGTGAACGATAAAGTAACTGATTCAACTCAACGCGAATACAACGAGTATATTCTAGGGAATATTCCTTCTCAAAACCAATGGAATTATACAGTTGGTGTGAATTGGACACACTTTTCAAAGCATTCTTATCAAAATGTTGTTGCTAGTCGAAATATGTTGAAAAATATGGCTGTGCGTTACATTGACAACGTAGAAACGGAAGCGAATAAATTATTGGATTATTCTTCTTTTGAAGCTGAAAACAAATTGCGTTTTGAACATACGTATTCGCAAAATGGATGGCGTGTAAATGCGGGTTTTGGTTACGAATACGTGCGTTACAACAATGAAACCTTCAATCGAATTGCAATCATGGGTGTTCCAGTAACAATTGATTATACGTCTAATTTATATTTGAGCAAAGGTTCTATGTTTGGACAAGTTTCTAGAAGCTTAATGAATGAGCGATTGAATTTGTCATTAGGATTGAGAAGTGATATCTCAAATTATTCAAAAAGTTTAATGAATCCCTTGGATCAATTGTCGCCAATGTTCTCAGCTAATTTCCGTTTGACGGAGAAATGGTCGTTAAACGGGAATGTTGCGCGTTTTCATCAATTGCCAGCGTACACGATTTTGGGATACCGTGACGCAAATGGAGAATTAGTCAATAAAAACAATGATGTGAAATACATTCGTGCTGATCATTTTGTTTTGGGGACGGAATATTTGACCAATTTCAATTCGCGTTTCACAGTTGAAGGATTTTTCAAAAAATACAGTCGTTATCCTTATTCGGTAGTTGATTCGATTTCGTTAGCAAACTTGGGAACTGACTTTGGTGTTGTTGGGAATGAAGCTGTTACTTCTACAAGTTCAGGAAGAAGTTATGGTGTGGAGTTTTTATACCAACAAAAACTGATTAAAGGATTTTATGGAATCGTAGCGTATACCTTTGTTACTTCTGAATTTAAGGATAAAAATGATGCTTACATTCCGAGTTCTTGGGATAGCAAAAACATTGTTTCACTTACAGGAGGAAAACGCCTTAATAAAGGTTGGGAAGTAGGAATGCGTTGGTTGTTTTCAGGCGGTTCTCCATATACTCCGTATGACCTTGCAACATCAAGTTTGAAACAAGTTTGGGATGTGAATGGACGCGGAATTTTGGATTACAATCAGTTGAATTCACAGCGAGAAGGGGCATACCATCAATTAAATTTCCGAGTAGATAAAAAATTGTTCTTCGAAAAATTCTCAATGAATTTCTATTTAGATATTCAAAATTTGTACGGACATAAAACGAAAGTTGCTCCGATACTATTACTTGTGAAAGACGCTAATGGTCAACCAGTAACAGATCCAAACGATCCAACACGCTATTTAACAAAAGAGATTTCGCAAACATCGGGAATTGTTCAACCAACCTTGGGAATTATTATTGAATTTAAGGTAAAAAAAGCAGCGACTAAATAAAGGCAAAATCAACCCGTCTGTTGTGTTGTTTTCCTTCTGGAGTATCATTTGAATCAATCGGGGATTTTTCTCCCTTGAAATCGATTTCAATGCGATCTTTATTAAGGCCATGTGCAACAAAATAGTTGATCAATGCCTCAGCTCGTTTTTTCGATAATTCAACGTTGTAGAGTTCGGTTCCGTCTGCATCAGTGTGACCCGTAACTTTAATTCGAATATCCGTGTGGCTATCGACCACGCGTATCATTTTATCAAGAAAAGTATAATACTCCGCGCGAATTTCAGCTTTGTCATAATCGAAATAAATCGGTTGGAAATCAAAGTTTTTTCGTTCCTTTTCTCTTATTTCTGGTGCGTTGTAACCCTTTTTTAAATCAGAAATAAAATTGTCGCGCCAGTTGTGTGTTAGCATTAGCTTTTCAGTGGCAGAAAAAGTTGCTTTTGAACGATATAGAATGATTTTTCCGCTGAAATTTTTGCAATCGGTACTTTTGAATCGCCCTTCTAAATAGCCCGTACTGTCATTGTAAGTGAGCGTTGATTCCAATTTACACCAATTAGTATTCGGTGCATTTTTTTTCTTTTCAATTACGGTTTGAGAAAAGGTAACTTCGTTGTTCTTGACAGTTCCTTTTATTTGTTTTACGGCGTAAAAATCAGTGTTGTAGGTTTCATCGCGCGTTTTTCCTGTTAGCACTCCGTTGGAAGAGCTGAAGTTTGTGTAGAACAGTGTTGCTTGTTCCTGTTTTTGACCGTCACGAATAATCAAACCTTGCCAAACTCCATTGAATTTTTCTTGGCTTAGAAACGACTGAAAGCTCATTAGGGTAACAAAGCAAAGAAGAACAAATGTTTTCATAGTTAACTTATTCGCAAAACGACAAAAAATGTTCCAAATTGCTTGAAATAAATATTATAAAGCACATTGATATTTTTTTTGAGTTAAAATGAACATTCACTCATTATCTTTGTTTTGAATAAAACAGCATTTATGAAAAATTACATTTTTATACTGATTGCAATCGTTTCAATTACTTCATGTGGATTGATTGATAAGTCACCAAATGAAGGAGATCAATTTACGAACCCTAAAAGTGAAAATATGACACAAAGTATTCATCAATTTAAAGTTCAGGACATCGAAGGAAATTCGTTTGATTTTGCTTCATTGAAAGGAAAAAAAATAATGGTTGTAAACACTGCTTCGAAATGTGGATTAACACCACAATATGAGCAATTGGAAGAGGTTTATTCGGCTTACAAAGACAGTAATTTTGTGATCATAGGTTTTCCTGCAAATGACTTCATGTCGCAAGAACCTGGTACAAATGAAGAAATTGTAGAATTCTGTACAAAAAACTATGGTGTATCGTTTCCAATGATGAGTAAAATCTCTGTTAAAGGAAAAGACATGCATGAGGTGTATAAATTCTTGACTGAAAAAGCGAAGAATGGATTGGAAGACAATGAAGTACAATGGAATTTCCAAAAATATTTATTGGATGAGAATGGTATTTTAGTAAAAGTCATCAGTCCACGTGTACTTCCAAACGATTCTGAAATCATCAATTGGATAACAGGTAAAAAGTAAGATTTCACATTACCTAATCGTTAATATTTTGTTGATAAGTTCGTTAATTCTGCTAAGATTTTAGTAGTTAAAACACTCTTGTTTCTATATTTTTGTTGGTTCATGAAAAAAATCATTTTCCAAAAGGAAAGAATATGAGTGAAGAAATTAGAAGAGACGATTATTCAGCGGATAATATCCAAGTATTAGAAGGCTTAGAGGCGGTTCGTAAGAGACCAGCCATGTATATCGGTGATGTTGGAGTCAAAGGATTACACCACTTAGTTTATGAGGTTGTAGATAACTCTATTGATGAGGCATTAGCTGGACATTGTGATACGATCAATGTTTGGATCAACGAAGATAATTCCATTACAGTTCGAGATAATGGTCGTGGTATTCCAACTGCGATGCACACAAAAGAAAAACGTTCTGCATTAGAGGTTGTAATGACTGTATTGCACGCCGGTGGTAAATTCGATAAGGATACCTACAAAGTATCTGGAGGTTTGCACGGTGTTGGTGTATCTTGTGTGAATGCATTGTCTATTGCGTTGAAAGCTACTGTTCGCAGAGATGGTAAAGTTTACGAACAAGAATATAGCATTGGTAAACCATTGTATCCAGTACGTGAAATTGGTACTTCAGACGAACATGGTACTGAAGTAACATTCAAACCAGATGGTACAATTTTCGAATCAACAGAATACAACTTCGATACGCTTGCAGCTCGTATGCGCGAATTAGCGTTCTTGAACAAAGGAATTACAATCACATTAACAGATAATCGTATTGAAGATGAGAACGGTGTTTCTCCAATGACAACGTATCATTCTGAAGGTGGATTGAAAGAATTTGCTCAATATTTGGATCGTAACCGTGAGTCATTGATTTCGGATGTAATCTATTTCGAAGGTGAGCGTGAAGGAATTCCAGTTGAGGTTTCTTTGACTTATAATACTTCTTATACTGAAAACATTCAAGCGTATGTGAACAACATTAATACGCATGAAGGTGGTACGCATTTATCAGGTTTCCGTCGTGGTTTGACGAATACATTGAAAAAATATGCTACTGACTCAGGAATGTTGGCGAAAGAGAAAATTGAAATCGATGGTGATGACTTCCGTGAGGGATTAACAGCTGTTGTTTCGGTTAAAGTTCAAGAGCCACAATTCGAAGGACAAACAAAAACAAAATTAGGAAACAGAGAAGTTACGGCACCTGTTAGTCAAGCCGTTTCTGAAATGTTGTCTGCGTATTTGGAAGAACATCCATCTGAAGCAAAAATCATCGTTGATAAAGTAATCTTAGCTGCTCGTGCGCGTCATGCTGCTCGTAAAGCACGTGAGATGGTTCAACGTAAAAATGTGTTAACAGGTTCTGGTCTTCCAGGAAAGTTGGCGGATTGTTCAGAAAAAGATCCTGCTGCTTGTGAGATTTACTTTGTCGAGGGAGATTCGGCGGGTGGAACAGCAAAACAAGGACGTGATCGTCATTTTCAAGCAATTATGCCTTTACGTGGTAAAATCTTGAACGTTGAAAAAGCAATGCAACACAAGATTTTTGAAAACGAAGAGATTAAAAATATCTATACAGCTCTTGGTGTTCGAATTGGAACAGAAGATGATTCTAAAGCCTTAAACTTAGAAAAATTAAGATATCACAAGATCATCATCATGTGTGATGCCGATGTCGATGGTTCGCATATCGAAACCTTAATCTTAACATTCTTCTTCCGTTACATGAAGGAATTGATTGAAAACGGTTATATCTACATTGCAACTCCACCTTTATACCAAGTTAAAAAAGGTACAAAATCGGAATATGCATGGAACGAAGATATGCGCGATCGCTTAATCAATGAATTGAAAGGTAATGGTTCTGAGTCTTCTGTGAACGTTCAACGTTATAAAGGTCTTGGAGAGATGAACGCTGAGCAACTTTGGGAAACAACAATGAATCCTGAAAGTCGTACACTTCGTCAAGTTACAATTGATAACGCTGCAGAATGTGATCAAATTTTCTCAATGTTAATGGGAGATGATGTACCACCGAGACGTGAGTTTATCGAGAAAAATGCAAAATACGCGAAAATCGATATTTAATTTTCGCCAACCAATAGATTATCAGAAACGTTCATCATTTATGGTGAACGTTTTTTTTGAACCAAATTGACTGTTTTGAGAATGTTAACTGTGTATTAAATTATTTTTTAATTTAAGCGCAAGTTTGATAAACTGACAGCATCTAACAACCATTAACTTTAAATTTTTCTTATGAAAAAAGTGTTTTTAATTTTCGGCTTAATCTTGACCATTTTTGGCAAAGTACAAGCTCAAGATCTTTACGATCGCGCCACAGTGCAAACGATTGAAGTGTTTTTCTCACAAAGCAATTGGGATGCGTTAATGGACAACTTAGCAAGTACAACTGAAGATTATTTGGTGGCGGATTCTGTTCGTATCAACGGTGTTTCGTTTGATAGTGTAGGAGTGAAGTACAAAGGAAATAGTTCGTACAATGCGAATAATAATAAAAACCCTTTGCACATCAATCTTGATTATGTAAAAGGAAATCAAGATTATCAAGGATATACGGATTTGAAATTACAAAATGGGTATCAAGATCCTTCAATGATTCGTGAAGTATTGTCGTATGCCATTCTTGAGCAATACATGGATTGTCCGAAAGCGAATTTTGCGAATGTTTACATTAATGGAACACTAAGAGGTCTTTACTCAAGTGCAGAGAGTATTAATGACAATTTCAATGGAACTCACTATTATTCAACGGAAGGTGCATTTTTTAAATGTAATCCTGTTGGTGGAGCTGGACCAGGTGCAACTGTGAATCCAGATTTAAAATATATCAACGCTGATACTGCTTCTTATGCAAACGGGTATGAGTTGCAATCGAATTATGGATGGTATGATTTGGTACACATGATCGATACCTTAAACAATAATTTTGCAGCAATCGAATCAAATTTGGATGTCGACAGAGCCTTATGGATGTTAGCCTTTAATAATGTACTGGTGAATTTGGATTCTTATTCAGGTGCTTTTCGTCAAAACTATTATTTGTACAAAGATTTAAATGATCGTTTTATTACAACGGTTTGGGATTTGAACATGAGTTTTGCTGGTTTCCCAGGTGGAACGGGAACAGGAACATTGACAAATCCATCTACACTAGATCCAATGTCAAACAGCTCGTCTTCTATTCATCCTTTAATTGTGAAAATGTTAGGGAATGCGACCTACAAAAAAATGTACATGGCGCACATTCGTACAATTGTACAAGAAATTTTCGCTTCGGGTGATTATGTAACAACAGCAAATACATTACGCTCTACGATTGATGCATCAGTTCAAGCGGATCCATATAAATTCTACACATATACACAATACCAAAATAGTTTAACAACTGCTGTTACCGGTGGTGGACCTGGTGGTAGTTCGATTCCTGGCCTACAAGCATTGATGGATGCACGAGTAACATTCTTCAATTCGAATGCAAATTTCATTTTAGTTGCTCCAACAATCACATCATATGCGGCAAGTAATCCAACTCCAGCGTATGGAGAAACAATTACAATTACAGCAACGGTATCAAATGAAACAAGTGTTTATTTAGGATATAGAATGGAACATCCGTTGAAATTTACACGTGTTCAAATGTTTGATGATGGAGCGCACAATGACGGCGCTGCTGGTGATCACGTTTATGGTGCACCAGTAACAATGAACACAGCAGAATTGGAGTATTACATTTACACTGAAAATGCGAATGCTGGATTATTTAGTCCGCAAAGAGCTGAGCACGAATACCACACATTATTAACGGTTGTTCCATTGGCGGCTGTCGGAGAAGTAGTGGTGAACGAAATTATGTCTTCAAATAGCACAACGGCTGATGATAATTATGGTGAAAGTGATGATTGGATCGAATTGTACAATACAACTTCAGGAGCATTGTCTGTTGCTGGTTTATGGCTGTCTGACGATCCAATTAATATGTCGAAATGGCAAATCCCTGCTGGAACAATCATTGAACCAAATGGATATTTGATTATTTGGACAGATGAAGATGGTGGACAATCTGGTTTACATACAAACTTCAAATTAACAAGTGCTGGAGAATCTGTAATTTTTAGTGATGGAATGTTCTTGTATGATCAAGTTGATTTCCCAGCGATGCTTACGGATCAAGTGTATGCACGTTGTCCGGATGCTGGAACGTTTGCCGTTGGAAACAATTCAACTTTTGCTGCAGCAAACAATTGTTATTTAGCTGTTGAGGAAGCAAGTTTATCAATGGATATAGCTGTTTATCCAGTACCAACGAATGGAAATGTGTTTGTTTCTTCAAAAGAAAATGCTGAGTTAGCAATTCAAGTAATTGATTTACAAGGACGATTGTTATTTGAAACGACAAGTTCAGAAGCGTTAATTGAAATTCCTTCAGCACAATGGAATGCAGGTTTCTACCACATCCGAATTCAAGAAGGAACATCGAAATTGAAAACGGTTTCGTTTATAAAAGAATAAGTTTAATTGATTGATAATAAAAAACCCGTTCCAACTAGAACGGGTTTTTTTATGCCTTTACTTTTTTATGTTTTACGTTTCTTTTTCTTTGCTGCTGGGAAAAGAATGTTATTTAAAATCAATCGATAACCAGGTGAATTAGGATGTAAATTCAAATCTGTTGGAGGATCACCAACTTTGTGCTCATAATCTTCTGGATCGTGGCCACCATAAAACGTCCAAGTTCCTTGTCCAAGTTCACCATGAAGATAACGAGCCGTTTGAAGGGCTTTATTTTCTCCCATGACAAGAACATTCGGCTTGATTAAATCCTTTCTGAAATCAGTTGTTTGACCCATGAAACCATCAATCACATCTGTATGACATTGCGTCAACATTGTTGGAACAACATCCCATTTCGCAGAAAATTCAAACAACGAAAATTTATCTGTTGCTTCTGTTACGCGTTGTTGACGATGAATATCTGTTCCATCAATGTTGGAATATTCATAGGTCATTGGATTGCGTTCTAATTTGAAATTTTCGAATGCAAAGGTGTTCGCAAAATCTAATTTTTCTTGGCAATTCGGATCGCTAGCATCACCGTCATACATTTGCTCACAAATATCTGTGTTGTGCGCCGCTAAACCAATGTCGAAACTATCTGTTCCACTACACATCGTAAACAAAAATCCACCACCAATTACAAAGTTTTTAATGTTCGTAGCTACCGCCAGTTTTAGTTCAGAAACTTTTTTAAATCCGAGCATTTTAGCATCCGCTTCTGCATCCGCAACTTGTTCTTGGTACCAAGGATAAGAGCGATACGCAGCGTAGAATTTACCATATTGTCCTGTAAAATCTTCGTGATGCAAGTGCAACCAATCGTATTTTGGTAAAACGCCCATGATAATTGCTGAATCATAGATTTTATCGTAGGGAATTTCAGCATATTCAAGAACCAAGGTCACGGCATCATCCCACGGTTGTTTTCCATCTGGCGTGTAAACGGCAATTTTAGGTGCTTTTTCCAGCTGAACAATTTCCATGTTCACTTCTGGATTTGAAATTTGATTTTTTATTTGGTTTACTTGTCCTTCAGCCAATACTTCATATTTAACATTGCGAAGAATAAGTTCTTCTTCAATCGTTTTCAAATGTGGCATCAAGAACGATCCACCTCGGTAGTTCAATAACCATTCAATCACAATTGTATTTTCCAAGGCCCAAAAGGAAACTCCATAAGCTTTTAAATGATCCGATTGTGAATCATCCATTGGAACAAGAAGTTGAGTTGCTCTTCCTTGAAAGAATAAGCCAACAATAAAAACAAGTACTAATTGATAGCGCATTTTTTAGAATTTAATTGTTGAAAGCAATTGTTGGGCCATTAAAACGGTGTTTCATCTTGGAATGATTTGTCGAAATCGGCAGGATCATCGTCAAACGAATTCATTTTACTTGGAATGGTATAACTGTTCGCATTTGGAATATCGAAATCAGTATTTGCATTCAAATTTGTCTGCGTTGGAACATTTGCATCTTCTGTATAACCTTCAATATTGTCAAATCGCGCATATTCACCAATGAAACGTAAACGAACGCGGTCCAAAGCACCATTACGGTGTTTCGCAACGATGATTTCTCCCACGCCTTGATTCGAATTACCATCTTCATCTTGCAAGAATCCGTAATATTCCGGACGATAGATAAAGGAAACAATATCCGCATCTTGCTCAATCGCTCCTGACTCACGTAAATCTGAAAGAACTGGACGTTTATCACCACCACGTTGCTCCACCGAACGACTCAACTGGGAAAGTGCAATTACTGGAACATTTAATTCCTTTGCAATTTCTTTGATCGAACGTGAGATCGTTGAAATTTCTTGCTCACGATTTCCAGATCCTTTCGATCCACCGGCTGTCATCAATTGCAAATAATCGATGATGACGATATCGATGTTGTGTTGCATTTTCAATCGACGACATTTCGCACGTAAATCGAATACAGAAATACCTGGCGTATCGTCAATATAAATTGGAGCAGTTGCTAATTTTGTAATACGTGAATGCAATTGTTGGAACTCATGCTCACGTAAATCTCCTTTACGCAATTTCTCAGCACTCAAGCGTGCTTCGGAGGCAATCAAACGTTTCACCAACTGAACAGAGGACATCTCAAGTGAGAACAAAGCAACTCCCATGTTGTAATCTACAGCTGTGTTACGCGCCATTGAAAGTACGAAAGCCGTTTTACCCATCGCAGGACGAGCAGCAATTACGATCATGTCAGAACGTTGCCATCCTGAAGTTAATTTATCTAAATCGAAGAATCCAGTTGGTACACCAGAGATACCGTCTGAATTTAACGATGCTTTTTCAATTTCTTCAATTGCTTGACGAACAACATTTTGCATAAGATCGACGTTCTTACCCATGTTGTTTTCAGCAATTTGGAACAATTCACCTTCTGCTTTATTCAAGACATCAAAAACGTCGTTGGTATCATCGTATGCGTTACGAATCACGTCGCTACTCATGCGGATCAACTCACGTTTAATGTACTTTTCAGCAATCACACGAGCATGAAATTCAATATGTGCAGTTGAAGCAATTCTCGAAGTAAGTTGAGAAATATAGGCTGCACCGCCAGCTGCTTCCAATTCGCCTTTTTGCTTTAAGCGATTGGTAACAGTTAAAAGGTCAATTGGATTCGAACTACCGAATAAATCACGGATAGCACCATAAATAAATTGGTGTTTCGGATCATAGAAACTACTAGGTTTCAAGATATCAATGGTATCAGTTACCGCATTTTTTTCCAACATCATTGCCCCTAAAACTGCTTGTTCTAGGTCAATCGCCTGTGGTGGAACTTTCCCTAAATCTGAAACTAGATTTGACGGGTTTTTAGCTCTTACTGCTGGTTTTCTACTGTTTTCGGGTTGATTGTCCATTTAACAAAGATAGGCAATGAATCGACTCCTTGAAAATGCAAATGAATTTCTTTCTTAAAAAGATATAAAAAGAGGTTATGAACAATTGTTAATAGTGGAATTTGGGGATTTGGGTGAATTTGAATTTAGCAAAATTTAAATATTTAGAATTTGCAAATTCTTTTTCCAACTATCTTCACACCATGAAACGAGAAATCATTCAAACAGCCGACGGATCCAACACGATTTACATTCCTGAAATGGATGAAAATTATCATTCATCGCACGGTGCTTTGCAAGAGGCTTTGCATGTGTTTATCAAGAATGGTTTGGAGTTGAAAAAGGATCTTTCAACAATCAACATCTTTGAAATGGGCTTTGGAACGGGATTGAATGCTTTGTTGAGTTACATTGAATCGGATAAAAAGAATCAACAGATTTCGTACAAAGGAATTGAAGCTTATCCAGTTGAACAAGATTTGATTCAAGCGATTCGTTACGAAGACTTGGTGGATGAAAAATACCATGCTGGCTTTCAGCAAATGCACGAACTATCGTGGAATAAACCACATGCATTAACATCGAATTTTACGTTTGAAAAAATTCATGCGAAAATTGAGGAATACCAAGTGGAAGAAGAAAGTGTTGATCTTGTTTTTTATGATGCTTTCGGTCCTCGAGCGCAAGAAGCAATGTGGCATACGAGTATTTTAAAGAAAATGTATGACATCTTGAAACCGAATGGAACGCTAGTGACTTACTGTGCGAAAGGTCAAGTTAAACGTGATTTAAAAGCCTTGGGTTTTACGATTGAATCAGTTCCAGGTCCTCCAGGAAAGCGCGAAATGACTTTAGCGCACAAAGTTTAATTCGCCAATTCACATTTCATGATACCGTCACGATCGATTTCAGTAAGTTTTACTGTTTGGAACGTGTTCACCATTGTTGCGTCATACGGCATTTTTACTTTCACATAGTTTTCTGTAAAACCATACATTACGCCATTGTCTTCTTCATGTTCGAACAAAACAGAACGTGTTGAGCCAATGTTTAACTCATAAAACGCGCGTTTTTTCTTGTCGGATAGAATGTGTAATTGTTTGCTGCGTTCACGTCGAACAGCCATTGGAACTGGATCACCAAGTTTCACCGCAGTTGTATTTGCACGCTCCGAATAAGTGAAAACGTGTAAATAGGAAATATCAATGTCTTTCAAAAAGTTAATCGTGTCCATAAACTCTTCGTCTGTTTCACCTGGAAAACCAACAATAACGTCAACGCCAATACATGCATCTGCGCGCAATGATTTGATATAGGCAACGCGTTCAGCATACAATTCGCGCAAGTACTTTCTGCGCATCGCTTTCAATAAACGATTATTTCCTGATTGCAATGGAACGTGAAAATGGGGAACAAATCGTTTTGATTCGCTTAAGGAAAAATGGATAATTTCATTCGTCAATAAGTTCGGCTCAATCGAAGAAATACGGTAACGATCGATTCCTTCAACTTGATCCAATTCTTTCACCAAACCAAATAGGTTTTCTTCACCTCCTTGACCAAAATCGCCAATGTTCACGCCTGTTAATACAACTTCTTTTACATCGGTCAAGGCAATTTTTTCTGCTTCTTCAATCGTTTTTGCAATTGATGCATTTCTACTTTTACCGCGTGCTAATGGAATTGTACAAAAAGTACAGAAGTAATCACATCCGTCTTGAACCTTTAAGAACGAACGTGTTCTATCGCCGTAAGAAAATGCTGGAACAAACTCTTTGGTGTTTTTGATTGATTCAAATTCAATCACAGTTTCTTCTGGCTTCGCTTCTAATTTTTCAATGTGCTCAATCAAATTGAATTTCTCATTTGCACCTAAAACAATGTCTACACCGGGAATTTGTCCGATTTCAACCGGTTTTAATTGAGCGAAACATCCTATGATTGCCACAAAAGCATCTGGATTAATCTTCAAAGCCTTTTTTACAAGTTGCTTGCATTTTTTGTCCGCATTTTCAGTTACTGAACATGTATTGATGACATAAATATCTGGAGTTTCCTCAAAATCAACCTTCGCATATCCAGCATCATCGAATAGGCGAGAAATGGTTGATGTTTCTGAGAAATTCAACTTGCACCCTAAGGTGTAAAACGCAACTTTTTTGTATTGATTCATAATCGAGTGCAAAAATAGAAAATTTCCAGCATTCCTTCCTTTTTCAAATCCCTCAATATTTCATTTATTGGTTATATTTGTCTAGAACATTCAAGACCATCATGTTGATCACCTATATCATTTTATTAATCTTTGCTATTGTTTTCAAATTACTTCATTGGCCTGGCGGGTCATTGATTTTATTGTTTTCTATTCTTTTTCCATTGATTGATATTCTTGTTCAATCGATTCGTAAACGCGATGACAAAACAGCACGAATTTACAGCGCGATAAGTGTGTTTCTGTTGGCCGTTTTTATTCAATTTAAACTACTTACATGGCCTGGTGGAATTCCATTGTTGTTTTTTGGATTACTCTTAGCAGGTTTCAGTTTCTATCATTTGAACAAACAAAAAGGTTCGTTTTCATTGCGCTATTACTTGTTTTCTGCGGTAGTTTTATTTGCGGTTTTCAACGCTTCCTTAAAAGATAGTTCCTTGAAATTGACCTATTCTCTTGAAGATCCTTTTGATTCGAATACTCAAGTTCCAACCTTTTGGGTACAACGATTGGCGTATGATTTTTACCGAGAAGGTGATTACAAAAAGGCAGAATTTCTGATTCAAAAGAACATCACTCATATCGAACGTTTGTTGAAACAAGAAGATGTAGAAGATTTCTTACGTGAAATCGATGAGCAGAATTTAGAACAATCACAATTAGATTTAAAACAATTAAAGAATCGCAAATGGTCTTTTACTCCATTGATTCCTGAAGACAGACAAGAATGAAAAAATCAATAGCACTAGAATATGAAGATTTTGCAGATTACAGCGAATTACCTGAATTGGAGCAAAATCTAGTCGAAAAAGCCTATTCAATATCCAATGATGCGTATGCGCCATACAGCAATTTTAAAGTTGGTGCAGCGGTTTTATTGGGGAATGGGGAAGTGGTACTTGGGAGTAATCAAGAGAACATTGCCTATCCATCTGGTTTGTGTGCTGAACGTGTAGCCTTGTTTTACACAGGTGCTAACTTTCCAAATGAAACGATTAAGTTGTTGGTCATCGTAGCCAAAGGAGATTTGTTGCCCTTTGATAAGATTTTATCGCCTTGTGGATCCTGTCGACAAGTATTGGTTGAATCAGAATCGCGCCAAACAGAACCCTTTCAAGTGATTTTGGTGAGTCAAAATAGACGAACGATTCGCTTCTCATCTGCTAAAGATTTATTACCTTTTGCCTTCGGAACAATTTAACTACTAGAGATTTATGAAAGTATTGGAAAAATGGTGGTTTTGGTTTGCATTGAGTTTTATAACGTATGCGAACACCTTGAATCATGATTATACGATTGATGATTTGATTGTTGTTACTTCCAATAAAATGACCCAGGAAGGAATCAGCGGAATTCCAGAATTGTTCAAGCACAGTTATTTATTTGGATACGATGGGCGAGAAGATGAGTCGTATCGTCCTGTAACTTTGGCGAGTTTTGCGGTAGAGAAATCATTTTTTGATGCAAAACCAGCGGCTTCACATTTCGTTCAAGTCTTGTTGTACGGACTTTGCATGATTGTCGTTTTTAAGTATTTATCGCGCTTGTTTAACGAGGAGAAAAAGAAATTGGTTTTCGCAGTAATGCTATTGTTTGTGTTGCATCCAATTCATACAGAGGTTGTTGCGAATGTGAAAAGTCGCGATGAATTGTTGGCTGCTTTGTTCTTGTTTGCCAGTTTAAATCTCTTTGCTAAATGGATTCGTGAGCAGAAAGTCTTACAATTACTGCTTTCATTGAGCTTATTCTTTTTAGCAACACTTTCAAAGGAAACCGCTGTTTTAGGCGTTTTACTATTCCCTGCAACGTATTATTTTATGGAACAAACCAATTTCGTGAAGTTGGTTAAGAATACTGTGGTTTTCATTGTTCCATTTGGTTTGTATTTCATGATTCGTTCGATGGTCTTGTCGGATGTTTTGATTCAAGATCCAATTGATCCAGTTGCAAATTCGTTGGCATTGGCTTCCTCAAATTCTGAATTATTAGCGAGTAATTTCGCGATTTTCTCCAAATACATGCAGCTTTCCTTTTTTCCTTGGACGATGAGTTGGGATTATTCCGTTTCAACATTGCCTATCGTTGGATTTGGTTCAATTGCGAGTATAATTGGAGTTTTAGCAGCTATCGTTCTCATCTATTTCGCAAGTATTGGATTCTTCAAAAAGAAAATGGTTGGATTTGGAGCTTTGATTTTCATTAGTACCTTTTTGTTAACTTCCAACTTTCTCTTTTTAATCAATTGTCCCTTGGGCGAGCGTTTCTTATTTATTCCAGTGTTAGGAATCATCCTAATTGTCGTTGCCTTGTTGGATGAGGTCTTCAAGAAATTACCAAAATCGAGTGGAATGATTGCTGTCATTGCCGTTTCAGTGGTGTTTTTAGGTCGAACAATTGTACGAAATGGTGATTGGAAAGACAATTTGTCGATTTATTTAGCGGGTGTAGAAGTTTGTCCGAACAGTGTAAAAACGCATTTCAACTTAGGAACAGAATATTTGGTGCGCGGAAATCAGTCAAGCAATGAAATCGATCGAAAAGAATACTATTTGCAAGCGATTGATGAATTTAAAACCGCAAAAAATGTGTATCCGAAGTATGCGAACATCTATGAAAACATGGGATTTGTGTATGCTGAATTAGGAAAGAAAGGCGCTACAAAAGAAGAAACGATTTCAAATTTCAAGGCGGGATTGGTTGAATTAGATTATGCGCTTGATAGTTTGAAATTGGACAAAGCAAGTTTATTTCAAAACAAGTTTTTCATTTTGGAACAATTGATCAAATTCTCAGATTCCGAAAAGGAAAAGGAGCAATTGATGTATGAAATGATTCGCACGGTTGAACTGAAAAAGGATAAAACAGTCGAAGAAATCCAACGTGAAATTTACTATTTGCGCTTGGTGCACGAAGATGATAAGTTGGTGAAAATCGCCAAGGTATTGATTCAAAAATATCCTGAGAAAAAGGATTACTTGTTGGAATTATCAAAAGAGTTTTTCGAGCAACAAAAAATCGATAAGAGTCTGGAAATTATGACAATTTATGTAGATCGTTTTCCTGAAGATTTAAGTGCAAAATCAAACAAAGGAATGTTACTGGAAATGCAAGGTTCTAAAAAAGAAGCCTTAAAAATCTACGAAGAAATTTTGGCGAAAGACCCTAATCAAACACACACTAAAGAATTATATACCAAATTAAAACAAACAATCTAATGCGCATCTTTTTCATATTAACTGTAGGATTATTACTCGCATCTTGTCATTCAACGAAGACAGCTGAAATTTCAACAACACCAGAAGCAAAACCTGCAACTGAACACACAAAAGACCTTGTCATGGGAAAAGTTGAAATTCAACATTTTTCAGATTATGCGGCAGATACAACCATTCATACTTTGTCGTATATGTATTACGATGCGACGATAGGACCAAAGGCGGTTTACAAAGATTCAATCAATCAACAAATTATTGATTTTACGCGTACTTCAACTGAATTTGAAATTGATGAATCGCGGACTGCAACCTTGAACAATGAATTTTTCGAGGCACAATTAAAATTATTTGAAGCTATTGCAGCGGAAGAATATGCCTTGGATGAAACTGCCAATTTATGGGATTACCAAGGGAATATAGCAATCACAGAATACCCTGATTTTGTCACCTTGGAAATGGGAAATTGGACGTATACCGGCGGAGCTCATGGAAATGGTTTCACAGGTTATACGATGATTGATCGAAAAACAGGGTCCGTCTTGAATTTAGCAGATTTTGTTACTGATTTAAGCGCTTTTGCAGTAATTGCCGAACGCGAATTCAGAAAAGACAATGAAATTGGGGCCAATGACAATCTATTGGACTTAGGTTTTTGGTTTGAAGAAGGAAAGTTTCAGTGCAATGAAAACTTCTATTTTGATAACAATGAACTAGTCTTTTTCTATAACAATTATGAGATTGCACCGTATTCTGCAGGTCAAATCACTTTTTCAATTTCATTGAGTGATTTAACGAATTTGTTAAGAATTAAACCTTAAGTGATTTTTGTTCTAGTGGAACACAATAAATAAAAGTTGTTTTACTAGAATTTTCTATATTTGCGAATTGAATTTTTAACAGGGAATAACATGGCGGTAAAAACTGCAAGCAAACCTTCAAAAACCTCTAAAAAAGAGTCAACTGCAGGGAAAACAAAATTTTCAAAGGACACGTACATTAAATGGTACAAGGACATGTTGTTGATTCGTAAATTCGAAGAGAAAACGGGTCAGTTATACATTCAACAAAAATTTGGTGGATTTTGTCACTTATACATTGGACAAGAAGCAATCGTTGCAGGAACAGCAAGTGCTTGTCGCCCAGGTGATAAACACATGACAGCATATCGTGACCACGCACATCCAATTGCTTTAGGAACAGATCCACGTATTTTAATGGCTGAACTTTACGGTCGTGTTACTGGTTGTTCGAAAGGAAAAGGTGGTTCAATGCACTTTTTTGACAAAGAGAAAAACTTCATGGGTGGACACGGAATCGTTGGTGCTCAAATCGTAATGGGTGCTGGAGTTGGTTTCGCTGAAAAATACAATGGAACAGACAATGTTGCTTTTGTTTCAATGGGTGATGGTGCGGTTCGTCAAGGAGCGTTACATGAAACATTCAACATGGCAATGAACTGGAAATTACCAGTGATTTTCATTATTGAAAACAATAATTATGCAATGGGAACTTCAGTTGAGCGTACAACAAACGTTACTGATCTTTCAAAAATTGGACTTTCATATGAGATGCCTTCGAAAATTGTAAACGGAATGTCTCCTGAGGCTGTTCACGAAGCAATTGAAGAAGCTGCAGATCGTGCTCGTCGCGGTGATGGACCAACATTGTTGGATATCAGAACATATCGTTACAAAGGACACTCAATGTCAGATCCTCAAAAATACCGTTCAAAAGAAGAGGTAGCAGAGTGGATGGAACAAGATCCTATCGAGCACTGTTTGAGAATGATTCAAAGCAATAAATGGTTATCTCAAGCAGAAATTGATGAAATTGGTGTTTGGGTGAAAAAAGAAGTGGATGAATCAGTTGAATTTGCTGAGAACTCTCCATATCCAGAAGCGCATGAATTGTACGAAGATATTTATACGCAAACAGATTACCCGTATATCAAAGAATATTAAGAAGAACCGATCCGCCGCGGCGGAGAGAATCGAGAATCGAGATTTTGGTTTAAGGATTTGAGTTTAAAGAAAAATAAGAATAACATAGAATAGAGAAACACGAGAGAATGAGGGATTAAGTCTCGAATCTCGCAAAGAAGTGGTCTCGAATCTAATATCGAAAAAGAAATGGCTGAGATTATATACATGCCCAAGTTGAGCGACACGATGACAGAAGGTGTTGTTGCTGAATGGACAAAAAAAGTTGGTGATAAAGTTGCTTCAGGTGAAGTGTTGGCTGAAATCGAAACGGATAAAGCGACAATGGAATTCGAATCATTTTATGATGGAGTTTTATTGCACATCGGTGTTGAGAAAGGAAAAGCGGCTCCAGTAAATGCTATTTTAGCAATTATCGGTGAAGCAGGTGAGGACGTTAACGCACTATTAGCAACAGCAGGTGCTCCAGCAGCTCCAGCAGCGGCTCCAGTTGAAGAAGCGAAACCAGTTGCAGCAGCAGCGCCATCTCCAGCTCCAGTTGCAGCAGCAGCAAAAGCGGCACCAAGTCCAGCGCCTGTTGCAGCATCAAATGCAAACGGACGTGTTATTGCTTCTCCATTGGCGAAGAAATTGGCTGAGGAAAAAGGAATTGATTTAAATGCATTAGCAGGAACAGGTGAAGCAGGAAGAATTGTAAAACGTGATGTAGATCATTATGTTCCTTACACGCCAGCAGAACGCTCATTCTCTTCAGCTCCAGCAGGTGTTGAATCATATACAGATGAGAATGTTTCGCAAATGCGTAAAACAATCGCTCGTCGTTTGGCTGAAAGTAAATTTACTGCACCACATTTCTATTTGACATTGGATATTGACATGGATAACGCAATCAAAGCGCGTAAGTCAATGAACGCTGTTGAAGGAGTGAAAGTGTCATTCAATGATATGGTCGTGAAAGCGGTAGCAATGTCGTTGAAACAACATCCAACAGTTAATTCATCTTGGTTAGGAGATGTAATTCGTAGAAATCACCACGTACACATCGGAGTTGCAGTTGCAGTTGAAGATGGTTTGTTGGTTCCAGTTTTACGTTTCGCAGACACAAAAGGCTTGAACCAAATTGGTGCTGAAGTAAAAGAATTCGCACAAAAAGCAAAAGATAAAAAATTACAACCAGCAGATTGGGAAGGAAATACATTTACAATTTCTAACTTAGGAATGTTCGGTATCGAAGCATTCACTGCAATTGTTAACCCGCCAGATGCTTGTATTTTAGCTGTTGGTGGAATCAAAGAAGTTCCAGTTGTTAAAAACGGACAAGTTGTTCCAGGAAACGTAATGAAAGTTACTTTGTCTTGTGATCACCGCGTTGTTGATGGAGCATCTGGATCTGCATTCTTACAAACCTTCAAAGGTTACTTGGAGAATCCAGTGAACATGTTATTGTGATAAGAAAATTGAATAAAAAAAATCCTGATCGAAAGATTGGGATTTTTTTTGACTTAAAATTTATCAGCGGAAGTACTCAACACCATTTTCACCAACAAATCCAGATTGATTTCCTTTTCGTGTGTAATAGACGATGAACGACCATTTGTCGTTTATCTCCAATTGAGTATATAAACGAATTTCGTCGTATAAGGCTTCAATGGTTGGATAGTGCGTGAAAAGTAACTTAATTCCATGTTTCGCTCCCAAGGTAGTTTCAATGTATTTGAATTGTTCCTTAATAACCAAACGGTCATAAATTGCTGGAAGTATTACACTATCATTTTGATTTAAACAGCCAAACTTTCCGTCATTGTGTACGATTTTAATCTGCTTATAGTTGTAATCATTTTGGCGACAATCTAAACTTAAGATAATGCCATTTTTTAGTTCTTTCGAACCGTAATTTTTTGAATCAAAATCAACATCCATTTCTTCGATAACAAATCCTGTCATTCTTTTTGGGTGATTTTTCCACGCATCAATCGTTTCTTGATCGATTGGATATTCCAAGTCATTAATGCGTTCAACTTTTGTCCCATTGGCTTTGGTTGCAATTTCATGTTGACGAAAATTGATGAAATCATCTTCGCCTTGCGATTCAGAAATGAGTTCTATTGAAACATAATCACTTCGATTCGTTTTTTTATTCTGATTATTAAAGGCATAAAGATTTTTGCTTCCTGTTTTCTTCAAGTAAATTAAATCCTGCTGTGTACTTTTAAATGCAATGCTATCATAAATAGATTCTGCAACAAACGATTTCGAGGCGCTAGAGAAAATACCAATTTTACCTTTCGTATTCTTTAAGAAATACAAGGTTTCAGTTGTAGGATTTTTTACAATGAACTCATCCACTAATGAATGTGCTTTCGGTAAAATCAACTTCTTTTTATAACTATAATAATTGTTTCGCCCTTTGTAGTTCACATGAGCTATGATCTCATTTTTTCCATTGATGCGTTTCTCAAAAAAGAAACCTGTAGAATCGAAGGAGCGTGATTTGATAGAATTTCCCAACGTATCCGACCATGTCCATTTTCCTTGATTGTTGAAAGGAACCAAAAATGAAGGATTTGTTTGGGCAAAGGAAACACTGTCCAGATTTGAATTTGCAAGGATGAAGCAAACAACAAATTTGAATATTGGCTTTGGGTTAAGTATGTCAATTAACTTATTCAATTGGCTGCAAAGATAAGTAATTGTTTAGTTTAAAGCAGATTAAATTTTAGATCAATTTAGTATCATAAAGGAGAAGTATTAAAAAAGAACATATGAGGTAAAACAATATTACCTCTCCAATTGCTTGTGCGAACCATCGCAATTTGGCATGCGCTTAGAAAGTCCACACGTACAATCGGTGATTCCTTTTCCATTCATGATGCGTGGAATGTACTTATTGATTCGTGCACTTCTAGTTTCGGATTTTTTTGATCCTGAGAAGTGAAGAATATAAGCGCGTTGTCTTCCAGGTGTTAAAGCATAAAATGCATCTTTCAATTCGGGAAGTTCTGTGAATTTGGCAGTCAATTCTTCTGGCACAATGAAATCTTCATGCTTTTTCATTGGAACCTTTACACCGGCCTTTTCAACTTCAATTGCCTCAAAAATGTACGCTTTTAATACAGGCTCAAGTTCAATGATTTCCTGCAAAGAGTTGAAACGAATTTGACGCCCAGCTTGTACATTTTCTGTTTGTTGAATCAATAGTTTATGCGTGTCACTCAATAAGGAACCTTTCATGAACAACAAAGCACAATAGTCTTTAAAACCGTGAATCAATAGAATGTTCTTATTTCCAAGGCAATAACACGGTTGTCCCCATTTTTGCTCTTCAATTAAGTTACATTCTAAAACGATTTTTCGCATGTAAATCATTTCCTCACGCCATTGCGTCAGTTCTTCAATGTATGCGTCTATTGCTGGATTCATGAATAAGGATTTAACTATTTTTAATTTCTTCCCATGTTTTAAACAAAGCTTCTTGTTCTGGGCGATTTGCTTCAATTTCGCGCAAAGGTTCGCATTCTTTCAATGTTGCGAAACAATCTGCAGGTAAAGCTTGATACAAAGCTGTTCCTTTCGTTTTCCAAGCAATCATTTCATCTGATACTTCTTTGATAATTTTGGCTGGATTACCAACTGCAAGACTTCGTTTTGGTAAATGCATTTTCGCAGGAACAAAACACAAAGCACCAATGATGCATTCATCTTCCATGATAACATCATCCATCACAACGCTATTCATTCCAATCAAACAGTTTTCACCAATTGTTCCTCCGTGAATAATTGCTCCGTGACCAATGTGCGCACCTTTTTTTAAACGGGTAGTGGTGCCAGGAAACATGTGAATTGTACAATTTTCTTGGACATTGCAGCCGTCTTCGATAACGATTTGTCCCCAATCACCGCGAATAGCAGCGCCTGGACCAACATAAACGTTTTCGCCAATGATAACATTTCCGATGACAGCTGCCAAGGGATGAATAAAGCTACTTTCTTTGATTACAGGCTTAAAGCCATTGAATTCATAAACCGCCATTGTGAACTTTTTCCCAAAGTTACAATAGATTATTTAGCTTTTTTAGACGGAATACGGAAATTTGCACCAAATACGACATTGTACTGTGAAAACAAGAAGTGTTGACTTGCTTTATCAGATTTATTCATCGTTGTGCGAATATCAGGCATGTGAATAAATCCACCTTTCCATTCTGTTTGAATGAAAAAGTACTTGAAAAACGTTGCGTTGAATGATAGAACTGTACTTAAACCATAACCGGCTAAGTGAAACTCATCATAGCGCGCATTGTTCAATAAAGTTGTATTTGTGCGTGGAATTAATACACCAACTCCAAATCCTTCATTTGCCGCAAAACTGAAATTTTTTCTTCCGAATAATACATCAAATCGGCGTACTTCAACATTTTCATAATTCAAGCCATCCGTATGCTCAAATTTCAAGAAATCTTCCGTCAACTTAATGTCATCGTTGTTGTAGGTGCCATCATAACTTGTTCCAGAATTCGCTATTGTACCATTGATTTTGACAGTTTGGTTTTGTTGCATCACATATTTCATGTGGTCTGCTCCCAAAGAAACATTATAATGATCATTGAAAAAGTAACCAATTCTGAAATTGTATTGTGGAATTGTAATGCTAGAAGGCTTAAAGTAGGTTTTAACATTGAAAGGTGATTGTCTGTCTTTAGCAATTGTATTTTCCAAAGTGAAATCATAATTATCTCCTTTGAAATGGATGTCTGAAGTATTGTATGCCGCGCGATTCCAACCCCAATAAACAAACCAATTTCCTTTACGGTAATAGTTATCTTTTACAAATTCAAATTGACCAAAAAGGTTAAAGCTGGTAACCATCAAAAGTGCAATAATCAGTGCTTTCATAGCAATACGTTTTCAAATTCGAGACAAAGTTAAGTGTTCAAGAGGTATAAATTGGTAATACTTGAAATTTAGATTAACTCCAAATAAGGAAGTTGAGCCTTAACAACAGTAGTTTATATGATATTATTTTTTTGTTGCGGGTTTAAATGTGTCCTTCATTTCGTTCATGATTTTGCGTAAGCCAAAAAAAATCAAGAATTTTGCCGAAAATTGTGAAGGTGAATAAAATGGAATTAATGGCGCCTGCTGGTTCTTATGAAGCATTGGCAGCGGCAGTGAAGGCAGGAGCAAACTCGGTTTATTTTGGAGTAGAACAGTTGAATATGCGCACAAAATCAACGCATAATTTTACTATGGAAGATCTACCTGAAATTGCGCGTGTTTGTAAAGAGAACGGATTGAAAAGCTATTTAACACTGAACACTATCGTTTACGATCATGATGTAAGTTTGATGAAACGCATCTTGGATGAAACAAAAGCGAGTGGAATAACAGCCGTGATTGCTTCTGATCATGCGGTTATGAATTATGCTAAGAAAATTGGTGTAACAGTTCATATTTCTACCCAAGCGAATATCACAAATATCGATACGGTTGAATTTTATTCGGCCTACGCGGATGTTATGGTAATGGCGCGTGAATTAAGTTTATTACAAGTTGAAGCAATTAATAAAGAAATTGCACGTCGTGAAGTTACTGGACCATCAGGAAAATTAGTTCGTACAGAGGTTTTTGGTCATGGAGCATTGTGCATGGCAGTTTCTGGAAAATGTTATTTGAGTTTACATTCACATTTTTCTTCAGCGAATCGTGGTGCGTGTGTTCAAAATTGCAGAAAACCATACGTGGTGATGGACAAAGATGAAGGAACGCAATTTGAAATTGACAACGAATACATCATGTCGGCAGCGGATTTGTGCACAATTGATTTCTTAGACAAAGTGATTGCCGCAGGTGTTTCTGTTTTAAAAATTGAAGGTAGAGGACGAGCGGCAGATTACGTTTTTACTACAACTCAGTGTTATCGAGAAGCAATTGATGCGTATTACGATGGAACATTTTCTTCTGAAAAAGTGGCCGATTGGAAAGAGCGATTGAGTACTGTTTTCAACCGCGGATTCTGGGATGGTTATTACCTTGGGCGCAAAATGGGTGAGTGGAGTGATGAGCCTGGATCGAAAGCGACAAAACGAAAAGTGTACATCGGTAAAGGAATGAAATATTACGAAGGTCCTGGAATTGGTGAATTCTTAATCGAAGCACAAAATGTGAAAGTCGGTGATGAATTGATCATTACTGGTCCAACAACTGGAGTTGTAGAATTGCACTTAGAATCCTTGCGAATCGATGATGAACCAGCGGAAGTTGCAAAACGTGGAGCTACAATTACGTTCCCAGTTAATGAGAAAATTCGCCCTTCTGATAAATTGTATAAATTGGTTCCTGTAGAATGATTCGAGTTGTGCAACATCGTCACAAATGCATTGGTTGTAATGCCTGCGTAGAAGCCGATAAATACCGTTGGCGCATTTCTAAAAAAGATGGAAAAAGCACCTTGATTGGTGGAGTCGAAAAAAAAGGCTGGTTTTCTGTACTTGTCGATAATGACGAGCAAGCCGCCTTGGAAGCAGCAAAACAGCATTGTCCCGTAAACATTATTCGTTACGAGCAATTGGATTGAACGAAAGATTTGAAATCCGCCTTAAACATTTACTCACAAAATAGTTTCAGCGTGGAAGTAGATTCTGCTTCTTTCACTTGAATGAAATAAATTCCCGAAGCTGGTTTTTGCTCGAATATCAATTCATTTCCTATACGTTTGAAGCTTAATTCTTTTAAATCAGCTGAGAAAATGTGAATATCTGCCGTTTCTGGACAGTTTTCTAGTTGAATGTTCGTTGTAAACGGATTTGGATACAGTGCAACTTTAATTTCTTTCTTTTCAGCAACGGATAAGCCCGAACACGTGGAATAACTATTCGCGAAATTTGGCAAACCATATAAATTGTACTTGTAGCTCAAGTAAAATCCATTTGGAACGTAATTACTTCCGCTTCCAGCAGTTTCAGGAGCATTAATCACACCCAATGTATGTTTTGATGGTTCAGTAACGTAAATCTTACCGTTTGGTGCCAATAACATCTGTCCAAGATTGTTCCATTCCGTGCAGTTACCTAGAAATGTTTTACTTGCCAAAATGTTACTCGCTGTCATATCAAATTGCCACATTGGATAAGGTTCAACGCGATCATTGCAGTATAAGTAATTTCCAGATGCTGAAAAGGCTAATCCAATGGCCTGAACATCTAAATAAACAGGATTTGAAATAATTCCTGTAAAAATGTCAAAATCAAAAAGGGTAACTCCAGTCAGATAATTTCCAATTGCTATTTTAGATCCAGCATTGTTCACTACAATTTGAGTATATGCATTTGGAGCTACATTTCCAATATTCAGCGTAAGACTATCATTAACGCCCGCATCAGAGACTAAAATAGAATGAAAATTTGACGTATTATTTTCATGGGCAATAACCCAATAATCACAGGTGTTTCCATGTTTTATTGCAGTAACCGTTTCAACTGCGTTTGGTATAACTTGAATATCTCGTACGGAAACATCACCGAGTCCACCATCCAGATTCATATCAACGATGCTGTAACGCACACCATCCGTCAAATTGTTCTCATGGCAATTAACAGTAAAAACGTAATATTGATCTTCATTTGCTGGATTTGGAATGATTACCGAGGATGTTGCAGCACTTGTACAGCCAGAAGTGTCATCCAAAACACCAGTTGGCATAAGTTGATGATTTTTGTTCCAAATCCCACCTGAATAGCCAAAATCTGTGAGCGGTCCACCATTCGTGTAAAAAAGTAAATTTCCAGCGGAATCGGAAATGGTTGCACATCCTTCGAACGCGCGCATTTGCCCATCAACAAGTGGAGTGGGAGGAACGGTGTTGAAATTAACCCCAGTTTTATCACCGAAATACCAAATGTTTTTTTCGTTTTGACTGAATAAAGAAGTTGAAGCTGTTAAGCTCAAAAGAATGAGTAGTAGAGTGGTTATTTTCAAAATATTCGTGTTAAATCTGATTGCTAAAATACAAAAATAACAAGCAAAAAAAAAGGAGATTTCGTAAAACCTCCTTTGTCTATAATTTATTAAAAATTATTTCTTCTTGCACGTGCTAATTCCAAATGGAGCGTATAACGGACAAAAGCTAATTAAACTTGTTAATACAAAGATTCCAGCTAAAGCCAACAATACAATTCCTAATGTTCCTGGAATTACTTTTGTGAAATATAACACTGCTATAATTGCTGCGATTATTACGCGAATAACTCGGTCAGCACCACCCATATTTTTTTTCATGACGATTTGTTTTTTGTTTCAACAAACCTACGTAGAAGTGAATCTAAAAACAGTGACAAAAGTCACCATTTTAAAATTTCGATGGAATTTGTGTGTTGTTTTATTTTCCCTTCGGTCTCCAAACGCTTTAAAATTCTGGAAACAACCTCTCTTGCTGTGCCTAATTCACTTGCAATTTGACGATGAGAAATTTTTATGGGATTTTGTTTTGTGACACGAATTCGTTCCTCAAGAAAGGTGAAAATGCGTTTGTCCAACGAATCGAAGAGAATGTGGTTAATGGTATCAAGCAATTCACTGTAACGTGTGTTGTATTGCATGAAAAACAGGGTATTGATGTCGGGATATTGCTTAATCCACTTAACAACTTTTTCAACGGGTAGAAGAATTGCACGAGTTTCTTCCTCTGTTATTGCGAAAACTTTGCTTGGTTCATCTTTTAAGCAGGATGAAAAAGACATTACACAACTTTCTTTTGGCTCGATGTAATAAAGTAATAGATCTTTATCATCATACTTCGAGAAAACCTTAATCAATCCTTCCAGAACCAATGGAATCACTTTGACATATTGACCTTCCTTTAAAATTAATTGATTAGCCGGAATCGTTTGTACCGTCGCTTGTTCAATAATTTCTTTAACCAAATCTTTATTAAGCAACGGAAAAGCAGTATGAATGCTTAATTCAGTGGATTCATCCATGATTTTCAACTATTGTTCTGAGTATACTTTTTCTAAGGTCTGCAAGAAGGCTTCAACGGGTTGTGCACCAGAAACAGCGTATTTTCGGTCAAACACAAAGAAAGGAACGCCTTGAACACCGATATTTTGAGCTTCTTGAACATCTTGCATCATTTCATAGGCAAAAGCATCACTTTCAAGAATAGAAGTTAATTCAACTGAATCCAAACCAATCGAAGTTCCAATTTCAATTAAATCCTTCATATCAGCCATATTTTTTCCATCTGTAAAATACGCTTTGAACAAGGCTTCTTCTGCTTGATCACCTAAACCTTTTGTTTTTGCAAATTGTATTAAACGATGTGCATCTTTTGAATTACCAACCACAGCAATATCAAAATTATATTCCAATCCAGCATTTTTTGCCATTTGAATGACATTTTGATGCAAGGATTTTGATTGTTCCAATGACATTCCTTTTTTATCTGCAAGGTATTGATAGACATCTACACGTTCTTCCATTTTTGGAATTGTTGGATCAAGTTGAAAACTCTTCCATTCAATTTGTAGTTTGTCAGCATGCGAAAATTCCTTTAATGCCGCTTCGAAATGGCGTTTGCCAATATAACAGAACGGACACATTATGTCCGACCAAATTTCAACTTTCATGTTTATTTTTTACTGAATGACATGCTCGTAGTTCCGTCGTTCAATTCGATAACGCCGTTTTTTTGAGAGATTACATCGTATGTTTTAGTACCATTACATACGACTGTTATTTTTTTAGTTCCTTCATCATACGACCAAGTTCCATTCGACGAAACACCATTTACAACTTCAGCATAGCTTCCGTCTGCATTAAATTGAACATAGTCAGATTTTTGTAATGAAACAGCAGCCTTGTTTTTGTTCATTGAAGAAATAGTCAATGGCTTATTGTAACTTCCATTCAACATGCAATTATCGTCTTTTCCTCCGTAAACTTTTTTTGGAGGTTTTTGAGCTGCTTTAGTGTCTTGAGCCAAGCTTGTACCAAAACATAACACTATGAATGTGAATAAAATAGAAATTGATTTCATGATAAATAGTTTTAACGAAGATAAGAAAATTAATCTTCGATTTTTTGCCAAGAAAATTTTAATAATGTAGGCACACCAAACTCGCCTTCATTCGTGATGATTAAATCACCATTTTCTAGAAAAGTAATACCTTCTGGCTTGTTGAATAGTTTCTCATCCAATTTCATGTATGAAACAATTTTACCTTTCTTGTCGAATACTGCTAGCGTTTGATCAATGGCCGAAATGATATAAATTTCATCCGTTCTCGGGTGCACAGCAATTGAGGAAGGCATGAACTTCAATGCGCTAATAGAATCATTGCTGTTCTTTTGTAAACGCTGCGGTAACATCAAATTGTTTGCGTTTGCAAATGCTTCAATTTCAGCAATATTTATAACGAACAAAGGCGTTTCGTTCAATTTTTTAGTCGTTAAATCAATTGAATAAATTGCGCGACTATCTTTTAAATCTGGACCTTTTCCTAATTTGCTTTTTGGTGCTATTAATAAACGATTATCGCGCTCATCAAAACAAAGGCCTTCATTGTCCAAGGTTGGAATCGATAGTTTTGTTTCAATAATTGAGGTTGAATCCCATGGTGCACTCAATTCTATTAATGTTGCATCACTTCTTAAGATAAAATAGGTGCTATCAACGCGTGTTAGCCCTTCATAATCGCCATCGTTTCCGAAATTGTATTGATGAATGATTGAATCATTTTCTAGATTGTAGATGAATAAAATGCCATTTTCATCTTGCACACAAGCAATTTCGTTGTTTGATTGATCTGTTAATCCTGAAATTTCACGCAATTCAAAAGGTAAATTCAATACAAAATCAGGTTTTTTGAAATTGAACCAACCATTTTCTTTGTGAAAAATAGACTGTAAAAATTGGAAATGGCTAACACCTGCCTCTTGCAAACGTTTAACCGTTATGAAAGAAAGCGCAACAATTACGAAAGAAAAGTAGAATTGTTTTGTCATATTAATAGCTAAGCAAATATACCAAGGAATTTGTTTTGAAGTTTAATTTGAACTTTTTTTTTCATCTTTGATATCGACTTTAATCAAGAGAAAGAGAAAAATGAGCTATTGCACCTATTGCGCGGACAAAACAGAAGATAACATTCATAAGATTTATCATGATTTTCACTATGGTTTTCCTATTGAAGATGACGATGAATTATTTGGGCGTTTGATTTTGGAAATCAATCAAGCTGGACTTTCTTGGGAAACGATTTTGAAAAAGCAGGACAATTTCAGAGAAGCATACGCTCAATTTTCTATCGATAAAGTGGCTGTTTTTACAGAAGAAGATAGGGCTGTACTAATGGAAAATCCTGGGATTATTCGAAATAGGCTAAAAATCAATGCCGCAATTCACAATGCTCAACAGATACTACAGTTGAAAGAGGAATTTGGATCGTTCAAACAATGGTTAGACATTCAGCACCCTAAATCCCGTGAGGAATGGACTAAATTGTTCAAAAAGACGTTTAAATTTGTAGGAGGAGAAATTGTAAATGAATTTCTTATGAGTACAGGATATTTAAAAGGTGCACATGACGAAAAATGTGTTATTTTTGATAAAGTACAGAAAACGCAACCTAAATGGATGGAAGTATGAAAAAGTTAATAGCAATTTTCGGTTTGATTTTCTTAGGAAATGTTGTATCAGCGCAAGTTGGTTTGTCTGGAGGAATCAATATGTTGAAAGGTTTTGGTACACCGAAACCTTTTGTAGGTATGCATTTAGGTGTTGAGATTCCTAGAGATGATCAAAATTCAATTTATGGGAGAGTTTCCTTTTATGGTAAACAACGTGAGGAAGTAAAATCCACAACATATGTTACAGCGATTAGTCCAAGTACAACCCCATATTCGTTAAACGTTGGATATCAAAATTCGATGAATTATACCATTTTAGAAGGTGGAAATCGTTATTACATTGGCGATGGTTATGATTCTGGTTTTGGTGGTTACGGTGGAGGAACAGTAATGTTGATTTTTAATTCAGTCAAACGTAAATATGATGATTATGATCAAACGTTATATGCATTGCCGACGACTGAATTACCAAAAGGTTCAATTTTCAACCTTGGTTTTGGATTGAATGGAGGATTAAAATATACATTTGCCGGAATTGGAAGCATTTATGGTGATGCAAGCTTTGGGTATGTGATTTTAGGTCAGGCAAGTAATGCAACAGCATCAAGTACAACGCTTTACAGCAATTTAATATTTACCTTTAATATTGGATTCCGAAAAGAATTGTATTAAAAGAAAATCCATTTTTTCTCTTTGACTGCTTCCATTTTTTCTACAATTTCGGCGAAGTTTGCTGGACGATTGTTAATTCCAATCTTCAATTTTTCCACTCGTTCGTTAGGTTCTAATTGATTTGGAGGACGCTCAAAAGCATATTTCGATGTCATTTCTGAGATTAATTTCATTAAACTTTTTGGAATCGAATCTCCATCTGGTGTTGGATGATTCAACTGTAAATTCGTGAAAACACTAGGATTCGGATGCATTAATGGAAGTTTGTTTTCGAATAATCTCCAAATAATGATTCCGAGAGAATAAAAATCGCTGCGTTGATCGATCAATTCTAACTCATTCAATACCAATTCAGGTGCAGCATAGCCCAATGGAAATAAAATCGTTCGTTTTTCAGTACATGGATAACGAACAGCCATTCCAAAATCGATGATTGCTACTGATAGGCCATTTTCAGTTTTTTTGAATATAATATTACTCGGTTTCAAATCACAGTGCGCAATTGAATCTTCTTTTAATTGCTGAAAAAGAGGTACTAATTCATGAAATAGTGATTTTAAAACAGTTAAACGATCTTTTCGATTTACTTGATTCCAAAACAAATCCAGCGGAATTCCTTCGAAATATTCCTTTAAGAGTACAAGTTCAGTTTCGTTTTCTTCAAAATAATACGTTTTAGGTAATCCTTTCGCATCAAAATCAAAAGACGCTTCACTTCTCAAACGTTCAAGAATGATTTCTTTTACCGAATCCTTATTCACATGTTTTAAAACTGCCTTTTGACCAGTTTCTTTGTGCTCAACCAAATACACATTCCCAAACTTTCGTTTTTTTTGAGAACCAAGTTCCTTTAGTATACGGTATTTTGTTAATTCCTCCATGTGTATTGTAAAATTAAAAGAATCCTTGAAATAGTGTTCCGTAAGTTTATCTTTCGGGAAAAACCATTATTTTTCGCAAATGAAACGTGCCAAATTAATAGCCGATAGTGGAGGAACCAAAACCGATTGGGTACTCATTGACGAGTTGAACAATTGTCACTATTTCACAACAGATTCTTACCATCCAATGTATCTGAATCCAGAATGGATTGAAGAGAAGCGCCTTTTTTGGCTGGAATACACTAATAAATATGAGTTAGAAGTACACTTTTTTGGTGCAGGTTGTTTGAGAGAAGAAAACCAATTGAAAATGCTTGCTGCTTTCGAGCAATGGGGAATGAGCAATGTTTCAGTAAAATCAGATATTCTTGCAGCTTATTTGGCAACTTCAGATCAAGAAAATGGTTTTGTGGCGATTGTAGGAACAGGCTCCGTTATTGGAAAAATTGAAAATCGTCAGGTAAGCGAAATTTTTGGTGGATTAGGCTACCTAAAAGGAGACGAAGGAAGCGGATATTATTTTGGTAAATTGATTATTGATAAAATCATAGCAGGATATTTTTCGGAACAAACTGAAAAACAATTAATTGAAATTCTTGGTACGAAAGCACTATTAAAGGAGAAAATTGGTGATCATCCAGATAAATCGTTTGTTGCCAGTATTTCATATTTATTGAGGGATGTTCAAAATATTGAGATAATGGAAGTTCATAAAGAAAATGCAAGGACATTTATTGACTTATATCTTCCCAAAACAGAGGAAAACAAAACGATTGGACTTGTTGGCTCATATGGTTTTTATCAAAGCGAATTATTTAATGAAATCTTCCAAAAACAAGGGTGGGAAGTAGTGAAAATGGTAGAAAAGCCAATTCGTGAATTGGCGAAATATTTCGTGAAAAACACACTTTAATCAACAAATGGTACACTTTACTCAATTAATTTGTATTTTGTTTGAGTAAATTGCGTATTCATCTACAAGAATTAGCAATTGGTAGAAAAAATAATAAAGCTGTCAAAAAAAAATGCAAATTGCAGTATAAATCAAATGATAAATGGAAGATTTGTTTATTAATGAAAGCCCTCAGACCCCTTTTATTCACTTTAGCAATAAAAGCGGTGTGATGGTAATTAAAGGACGCTCTATTCCTGATCAACCAGATGATTTTTGGATTCCAGTTTTAAACTGGTTTGAATCTTATTTGTTGAATCCGGTTAGCAAAACAGTTGTTAAAATTGATTTGGAATATTTCAATATTTCATCTTCAAAACGCATTTTGTTCTTGTTGTATAAGTTGAATGAATTGGCTGATGCAGGAAAAGATGTACATGTAGAATGGTTGTATCGCCAAACGGACGAAGATATGTACGAAGTTGGACAGGATTATGCCTATATGGTGAAAGTTCCTTTTGTATTTAAAGAATATGCAGATAATGATGTTGCGATAGCGATATAATTAACGTTTTTTATATGAAAAAGCTCCGAAATTTCGGGGCTTTTTTTGTGCATTACTTTTTCAGTAGTGGAATTCTATTATTTTTGCATTAATAAGATGAGATTATTAAAAGATATTCCACACGAAAGGTATAAAATTCAGTTAATGAGTTATAATGCCAAGTACATTCTGAAAATTGAATTGGCTCAGTTTGAACAGATATACAAAATAGGTGAAACAGATGTGAATTCTCTTGAAGAAGTTGAACAAATGATTACTCCGGCTTTATTGAGTAATTGCTTGAAACGGTTCATTGAGATGCGATCTGATTGGGAAGAGGCTTTTAAAATGCGCAACGAACTTTCGAAATAAATTTTAAAAAATTGAAGATGAATAAATTGATGATTGTATTTACTGGGTTGTTGCTTGTTACAGCTGCTTGTGGTAAAAAAGAAGAAGTAAAGAAAGATACAACACCAAAGGTTGAAGCACGTGATTTGAAAGGCTTGAAAATTGCTTTTTACTATAACGATTCCTTGAAAACACAATTTGAATATTTCAAAGAACAAGAAGCGATTATCACGAAAAAACAAAAAGCATTTGAAAAGGAAGTTCAACGTCGTTCAACTGAATATCAAAATTACATTGTACGCAACAACGAAAAATTGAAAAATGGTGAATTGTCTGAATATGAATCACAGCAAATTCAACAAAAAGTGCAACAAATGGAGTCTGCGTTGATGCAATATCAACAAACAGAAGGAGCTAAGCTTGAAAAAGAATCGTTTGATAAATCAACTGCAATCAATAAGAAAATTGAAGCACTTGGAAAAGAGTTTAGTGAGAAAAACGGAATCGATTTATTGTTGATGCACGGACCTGGTGGACAAATAAATTTTGTGAATCCTTCTATGGATGTTACAACAGAATTTGTGAACTTTTTGAATGAAAAACAAGCTGAAATCGAAAAGGATATAAAATAAGTTGAATGCTAGTTGCAAGACAAAAGATTAATGAAAATATTGCTGAATATGTCTTGTACATGTTTCAGATTGAAGATTTAATTCGTGCATACGATTTTGATTTAGAGGCAATTATTGATGGATACGTTCGTCCGCAATTGCCGGATAGTTCATTTATTGAGCAATACAAAGAATGGTACCGCGATTTGATTGCTCAAATGAAATCTCAACGTATTCAAAAAACAGGACATTTACATGATCTGAAAGATATCATTGTCGAATTGTCGTATTTGCACAATACCTTAATCAATATTTCAAACGACGAGAAATATAAAACGCTTTTCACAGCTGCAACGCCTTTCATTGATGAATTCAAGGAGATTTCCAATTTGAAAGATAAAAATGCAATCGAAATTGTGTTTCACGCCATGTACATGAAACTTTTGCTTCGTTTACAAAAGAAAGAAATCAGCGCAGAAACAGAAGAAGCGTTCGATGCCATGCGCATTTTAATTGCCTATTTAGCAAAAGCCTACCATGATATGAAAAGTGGTAGTATGAATTTTTTGAATAATTAATTAAAAATCTTCCCGGGATTCAAAATTCCATTTGGATCAAACACATCCTTGATTGAACGCATGATGTTCAAACTGATTTCTGGAAATGCAATGTCCATATAAGGTTGTTGTACCAATCCAATTCCGTGTTCACCAGACAATGTTCCACCCAATTTCACCACTTCTGTGAAAATTTCGCGAATAGCCTTTGGTAAATCATTTTCCCATTGTTTGTCGGTTAATTCACCTTTGATGATATTTACGTGTAAATTTCCATCGCCTGCGTGACCGTAGCAAACAGAATGTAAACCGTATTTGTTTCCAATCGTTTTCACATGGTGCAGAAGGGTTGGTAGTTCATAACGTGGTACAACTGTATCCTCTTCTTTGTATATGGATTGTGATTTTACTGCTTCACCAACTTTTCGACGCAAGGACCACAAACTGTTTTTCTGTGCTTCACTTTCAGCGAACAAAATTTCATCTGTTTCAAAGCTTTCTAGCACAGTCATGATTTTTTCACACTCAAGCATCAACGCATCTTGATCAAATCCATCCACTTCAATTAACAAATGTGCGGCGTGATTTTCTTTTACCTCCAAGGTGAAATCATTCGTAAATGCTTGTGTCCACGTTAATGCGTCACGCTCCATGAATTCCAAGCCGCTCGGTGTAATTCCTGCTTGGAATATCGCTGCAACGGCTTCACATGCTTTCTCTGCGTTAAAAAATGGAACCAACATCAACAAATCACTCGTTGGATGTGGAATCAAACGCAAGACAATTTTTGTAATCACGGCCAATGTTCCTTCTGAGCCAACTATCAATTGGGTTAAATTGTATCCAGTTGCATTTTTTAGAACGTTTGCTCCCGTCCAAATTATTTCCCCTGTTGGTAAAACAACCTCTAGGTTTAACACATAATCTTTGGTAACACCGTATTTCACTGCTTTTGGACCGCCAGAATTCTCTGAAACATTTCCGCCAATGAAACAACTTCCTTTACTGGCAGGATCGGGTGGGTAAAACAAGCCTTTTTCCTTCACTGCATTTTGCAAAACTTGGGTGATTACTCCAGGTTCGGTTGTTACTTGATGGTTTTTTTCGTCAATGTTCAAAATACGATTGAATCGTTCCATCGAAAGAGCAATTCCTTTGTGAATCGGTAATGCCCCGCCGCTCAATCCAGTTCGCGCTCCTGAAGGGGTAACAGCAATGTTATGCACGTTGCAATAACGAAGAATCGCAGCAACCTCTTCCGGAGTTTCAGGTTTTGCTACAATGTCAGGCAGAAAACACAAATCTTCCGTTTCATCGTGACCATATTCGGTTAAATTCGTTTCATCAAGGAAACAACGGTTGCCCAAAAGTTCTTGAAAAAATGCGATGTCTTGCGAATTGATGGTACGAAATGGATGCATGTCTTTTTATTTCAATAGATATTCGGCGCCTAATTTAGGAATTTCTGCTTCCCAATTGAGCTCATGTTTAATTTTTGTTCGCAAAGCATCAGCTTGATGTGCTTCACCGTGATTTAAAAATAGGGTAGTAGGAGCATGTTGAAAATTGCGCAACCAATCAATCATTTCGTTTTGATCTCCATGCGCAGATAGCGAAGAAATTGTTCTAATTTGACAATTTACTTTGCGGTATTCACCAAAGAATTTTATTTCTTTACTGCCTTCCATAATTTGTCTACCACGTGTTCCTTCACCTTGATAACCAACAAATAAGAGTGTGTTCTTTTCTTCAGAAATGTGATTGTTTAGGTAATGCAAAATACGTCCGCCTTCCATCATTCCACTTCCCGCTAAGACAATTTTTGGATGTTTGTCCAGAACAATTGCCCTTGAATGTTCGAAGTCGTTGACAAATACGATATCGTCATACATGCGCGAAATGTCGTAGCCTGAAATATTTTGCCAATCTTCGTATTTATTGTACACATTTGTTGAATTCACACCCATTGGAGAATCCAAATAGATTTTAATGTGCGGTAATTTATCTTCTTGTTTTAATTCGTGCAACAGATAAACCAACTCTTGCGTTCGTTCAACAGCAAACGATGGAATCATCAAAATACCCTTTTGTTCGAAGGTGTCTTCAATTACGCTCAATAATTCCTCTTTTACGTTTTCTTTTGAATGGACACGATCGCCATACGTCGATTCCAAAATAATGTAATCCGCCTCTTTTATTTTCGCTGGTGGATACAATAACATTGGTTTCGTACGGCCGATATCTCCTGAAAAAACAATCTTTTTATCAAAAACGCGCATGTCAACAAAGGTTGAACCCATAATGTGTCCGCTATTCAACAATTGGAACTTAATATCATTATCCAATATCACCCATTCGTGTGTATCGTGTGTTTCAAATTGCTTCATTGCTTGCACAACATCGGAAACACGGTACAAAGGTTCAGCCTTCTCATGTTTAGAATAAGAATGACTATTCGCACGTTCAGCATCTTCTTCTTGAATTTTGGCACTATCCAGCAAAATGATTTCCGCCAATTCTTTGGTCGGATGAGAACAGTGAATTGCTCCTTTAAATCCTTTTTTAACCAGTAAAGGAATGTAACCACAATGGTCCAAATGCGCATGTGTTAAAATCAATTCATCAATCGAACTTGGATCAATTGGAAATGGCGCCCAGTTTTTTAATCGCAGTTCTTTCAAGCCTTGAAAAAGTCCACAATCAACAAGAACGCGCTTATCGTTTGTTTCAATTAAAATTTTGGAACCTGTAACAGTACCCGCACCGCCAAGGAAAGAAAGTTTGAATTCGTTGTTTTGCATAAAGTGGTTGTTTATACTTTAAATTTACGCATTATAGAAAGAAAAAAGGCGAGTAAACTCGCCTTTCTTTTTAATTTCCTTTAATCTCAAACTCTGTTCGACGATTTTGTTGTTTTCCATCGTCAGTTGCATTCGAAGCGATTGGTTTACTCGCGCCATAACCTTTTGCAGTCATGCGATTTGCAGCAATACCTTTCGTTGTTAAATAAGCAACAACAGCTTCTGCGCGACTTTGTGAAAGTGTTTCGTTTAATGTTGCCGAACCAGTGTTGTCTGTGTGACCTGAAATTTCAATTTTCAAAGTTGGCACATCTTTCATCAATTTCACTAATCGATCTAACTCAGCATTCGATTCTGCACGCAAGGTAGATTTTCCTGTATCGAAGAAAATATTACGCAAAGCAATTTTACTTCCAATGGCAATGTTTTTTAATTCGATTACTTTGTTGACCAAGTTGTCAGCAGAACCCATCGGAATGTCGAAGTTTTCTGAGTGGAACAAGTATTTATCCGCTTTCACAGCAATACCGTAGTTTTTACCAGAAGCCAATGTGATAATGAATTTTCCTGTTGCACTATTCGTAGTGAACGTTTCAATTACTTTACCTGTAACGTTATCAGTGATTTCGATTTGAGCCTCAACTGGTTTTTTCGTCATCGCGTCAATTGTCATTCCTTTGAATACAGTGAATGATTTTTTGTTTACGTCAACCGTTGCTTCCACTTGTGCATCTTTCATCGGCATTGCGATTGATGACAATAAATAATCTTCAACATCTACAACTGGCGATTTTTCTGGACCCCAGAATGTTACTTTGTAAATATCGTAACCACCTTTACCTCCTGCACGATTCGAAGAGATGTAAGCAAATTTACCATTCGCTGTAGAAGCGAAGAAGAAATCATCGTATGGCGTATTGATTGGATAACCCATGTTTACCGGTTTCGTCCATTGTCCACCAACCTTTTTCGATACAAAAATATCGTAGCCTCCAATTGATTCGTGACCTTCAGAAGCGATGTACATTGTTTCACCATCGATGTGCAAGTAAATAGGTCCATCGTTGAATTTCGAATTGACCGTTGGAATCATCGTTGCAGCCATATAGTCTTTTTGCAATTTACTTTGCATTGAACTGTACATGATGTCAAATCCATTTGCACGGCTATCGTTGTCGCGCATGAAGTATATACTCCAACCATCATCGCTGTACGTTCCGTATTGTTCATTCGCTTTAGAAGATGAAATAGCAAAGTGAGCAGGAACAGGATTCGACCAATTTAAACCACTTAATTTTGATTCAAAAATGTCGTATTGACCATTAACTAAGCGGTGAAGTAACATCTTCGTTCCGTCATAATTCATACTGTTAGAAACATCGTCTCCGTCAGAGTTGATTGGACCAGCGATTGCTTTTGGCGTAGACCATTTTCCGTCACTTAAACTTGCTGTGTAAATGTCTTTGTCGAAACCACCAACTTCATTTGTAGCGTGACCATTCGGACGATTCGACGTAAGAATCAATTCCGATCCATCCGTTGTAATAGAAGGAGAAATTTCATCAAATTCAGAATTCAATGATGGCACGTTATCAACCCAGGCACGCACTGGAGCTGCTTTTGCTGTTTTTGCCAATTTACATTCGTTTTTACGTTGAGAAACAAACTTTGTGAAGTTATCTGCTTTCTTGTAATTTGTTTCGAAGGCTACGTACGCTTTTGTCGCATCATCAAATTTTTCTTCTAATTGATACGCATATCCAAGGTAGTAATTCATAAATGGATCACAAGCAGGATCAAGCGTATTTGCTTTTTTAAAGAATTCAATACATTTTGTTGGATCTGTTGAGTAAGCGTAACAAACACCAACTTTAAAATTCAAATGTCCGTTGTTTGGATTGAATTTTTGAGCAACTAAATATTCTTTTAAGGCTTTTTGGAAGTTAAATCCAGGACTTTGAACTTGGAAAACTGCCTCATTTCCAAGTGTAAGAAATTCATCTCCTTTTTTAATTGCGTCTTCGGCTTTTTTCAAACCTTCTTTATCGTCTTTGAAGTTAGCCGCTTTGAATTCAACATTTTGTGCGAATGCTAGCATTGAGAAAAACGCCACAAACGCTGATAATATATACTTTTTCATGGTTTTTTCTTTTATTCGTTACAATTGCTTGAATAGTAATTTTTGCCTAGTTCAGCACCCAATTCTTTTGCTTTGTGCCAATCTTCACATGCACCTTCCATGTCGCGATTCATTTCTTTTGCATTCGCACGATTCACATACGCATTCGCATAATTTGCATCCAACGAAATTGCTTTGTTCGCATATTCAAGTGCTTTTTTATAGTCCTTTTGCTTGAAATATATAGCACTTAGGTTCGAAGCTGCTGGAGCATATTTTGGATTGATTTCCAAAGCTTTTTCAAAGTCTTTTTTCGCATCATCCAAGTGATTTTGGTCCATTTGTACAGCACCACGATTGTTATACGCCATATAGAATTTAGCATCTACAGAAATCGCACGGTTGAATGCTGCGATAGCACCAACGTAATCTTTTGTTTTACGTTTTGTCGTTCCAATGTTGTTCAAGGCAAAGGCCATTTTAGGATTTTTCTTTACAGCTTCTTCGTAATCAGCAACTGCTTTCGCATAATTACCTAACATACGGTAACAACTTCCACGATCGTTATACGCGAAGGCAAAATTCGGATCTAACTCAATCGCTTTTGTGAAGTGCTTAATTCCACCATTGTAATCTTGTTGAAGGAAACGCAAAGTCCCATAATTGTAATAGGCTTTCGCATTTTTTGGATCGATTTGAATCGATTTTTCGTAGTCTTTTTCAGCTTTCAAAAAATCATTCATTCCTTGAAATGCACGACCGCGCTGAAAATACGCTTTTGAATAATTCGGATCTTTCTCAATCAAGGTATTCAATGTTTTGGCCGCATCAGCATATTTCTCAGCTTCATTTTCCGCTACACCTTTATTGTAATAGGCAGCAGTGAAATTTGGGTCAAAACCAATTGAATTTGAAAATTCCTTGATTGCTTCATTGTAGCTTTTTGCAGTAAAAAGTTGAATTCCTTTGTTATAGGCTTCTTGACTTTTAGCAACAGCTTCATTCTGAAGATTTAAGGCTTTAATAGAATCACGGTATGCTAGTTCAGCAGGTGTGAGTTCTTCAATCTGTGCATAGGAGTTTATTCCAAAAGCCAGGCACAGCTTTAGCAATAGCAGATACTTTTTTTTCACGTCGTTTTACATTTTTAGGAACTCCAAGATACAAACATTCGAAATGTGATGGGAAATTAGTTTTCAACAATGTCAAAAATGTTAACTTTAAACCTTCAAATTAATGGTATGTCAAAAGAAGTATATATTGTCGATGGTGTGCGCACCGCAATTGGTAGTTTTGGAGGAACACTTTCAGGTGTTCGCGCAGATGATTTAGCAGCGCATGTGATTAAGTCTCTGATGGGAAAAAACAGTTCATTGGACCCGAATTTGGTGGAAGATGTCATTTTTGGTTGTGCAAATCAAGCGGGTGAAGACAATCGCAATGTGGCGCGTATGGCTGGTTTATTGGCTGGCTTACCTGTACAATCAGGTGGAGAAACCGTGAATCGTTTATGTGCTTCTGGAATGGCGGCAACAATTAATGCGGCGCGTGCTATTAAAGATGGAGCAGGTGATGTTTACATTGCTGGTGGAGTAGAGCACATGACGCGCGGACCTTGGGTGATTTCAAAAACATCTTCGGCATTCGGTCGTGATGCACAAATGTTTGATTCTTCATTCGGGTGGCGTTTTATTAATCCTAAAATGGAAGAACTTTACGGCGTTGATTCAATGGGTAACACTGCTGAGAATTTAGCTGAAATGTATAAAATTAGTCGTGAAGATCAAGATGCATTTGCACTTTGGTCACAACAAAAAGCGGCAAAAGCGTTCGCATCAGGACGTTTTAACGAAGAGATTGTTGCAGTATCAATTCCTCAGCGTAAAAAAGATCCAATTATCTTTCAACAAGATGAATTTGCTCGCCCAGAAACAAGCATTGAAAGTTTGGCAGGATTGCGTCCGGCGTTTAAAAAAGATGGTTCCGTAACTGCAGGAAATGCTTCTGGATTAAATGACGGAGCTGCGGCTTTGTTAATCGCATCCGGTGAAGCGGTGCAAAAACATGGCTTGAAACCTTTAGCTCGAATTGTAAGTGCAGCTGTTGCTGGTTGCGAACCGCGCATTATGGGAATCGGACCAGTTCATGCTTCTAAAAAAGCATTGGAACGTGCAGGTTTGACCTTAGATCAAATGGATATTTTGGAGTTGAATGAAGCTTTCGCGGCTCAAGTGTTGGCATGTACACGTGAATTAGGTTTGGCAGATAATGATCCTCGCATCAATCCAAATGGTGGAGCTATTGCGTTGGGCCATCCGCTTGGAATGTCCGGAGCACGTATTCTACATTCTGCGGCAATCGAACTTCAAAAAACAAACAAACGATATGCTTTGGTTACAATGTGTATTGGTGTTGGGCAAGGTTATGCGACAATTATTGAACGCGCATAAACCCAACCAAACGAACTCTAAATCCGTTATAGAACTGTGAAATTGAAAACTGGCTTATTGTTTCTTCCATTGCTTGCATTTTTTTCGTGTAGAAAAGAAAAGGCAACATGGGATTCGGATTGGGTTGCTCCTTTGGTGAGTGACACGCTTTCATTGAAGGATTATGTGAATGACTCTACGATTGTTGAAAGTGGTGGAGTCTATAATTTGGATTTAACGCGTACCATCGCAGATTTTGGAATTGAAGATTTAATTGAAATTCCAGATACAACAATTAGTCAAACGTATTCAATTGTCGTTTCGAGTTTATCGATTCCTCCGGGTACAAGTATTGTCAATCAAATTGAAGAACATACGATTGATTTGGCGCCTATTGAATTAAAGAAAATTCGCATTAGTCAAGGTTCTATCAAATTAAAAATCTATAATCCAGTTGCTGCGAAAGTATATTTTACGGTTCAATTGCCGGGCGTAACACAAGGTGGAATTACGTTTGAACAAAATTATTTTGCTCCTGCAGCGGTTGGTTCAACACCAGGAACGGTGGAAGCAAATTTGAATATTTCAGGTTATGATATTGATTTAACAGGAGTTACTGGTGGTGAAGTGAATGTTCTACAGTCAAAATTAATCATCAATACAGATCCACTTGGTTCGAATGTCACAGTGACGAATCAGCATGTGTTCAAAGTAGACGCTGATTTTAAGAATGTAAAAATTGATTATGCCAAAGGTTATTTTGGAAACAAAGTTTTTACGGATACAACAACCTACACGATAGATCTTCTGAACGGTTTGACAGCAGGTTCAATTGATATTCCTTCAAGTGCAATTCAGTTGTCAATTACGAATGGAATGAAAGTCGAAGGACGAGCAACGTTGACAAAACTTTCGAATACAAATACACTTGGTTCAACTGTTAATTTATCAAGTTCATTGATTGGAAATCCAATTTACATGGATGCAGCAACAGGAAGTGCTTGGTCATATGTTCCTTCCTCTCAGACAATTTCGTTGGATGGAACAAATAGTAATTTAGAAAGTTACATTGAGAACCTTGGTAACAAACATACCGTTGGTTATAAAGTCGAATTGAATCCGTGGGGAAATACTTCAGGAGGTTTTAATGAAATTTATTCTACTAGTCGCTTAAAAGTCAAATTGAAAGCACAAATGCCGATGGCCATCGGAGCTGACGGATTAACCTTGCGCGATACCTTTGATATTAACATTTCGCAAGACTTAGAAAAATCGCACATCGAATCTGGTTCTTTGATATTAAATGCATCAAACGCGTTCCCAATGAATAGTTCAGTGAAAATTTATTTATTGGATGAAAATGGAACAACTTTGCACATTGTGAATGGAAGTTCCCCAATTGAATCAAGCTTGTATGGTTCAGTAGATCCAAAAGACGGGATGTTAAAAACCAATTCAGAAGTCAATTTTGTACTTCCAGAAAATGTATTGGTTGATTTAGCGAATATCAAAAACATTGCTGTTGAAGCGACTTTCAATACTCCGACGCCAGCAACATCACTGAATGATCAACAAGCGATTCCAGTTGGAGCGTTTATCGCAGTGAAATTGAAAACTAAGTTTGTATTTAAAGCAATTATCTGATGAGAAAAAGTCTTCTTTTAGCTGCTTTAATGCTTGCCTCAATTGTCACGAATGCACAAAATGTATTGCCAATTCAATACGATACGTTACCCTATAAACAAGAATTCATATTAAATGGATCCGTAGATTATTCTTCGACTTCTGTTCTGAATTCTATGTCTTCAAAATTATTGTTTGGTGGAGCAATCACTGATGAAATCAAAACAAGTTCATTCGATCAACACAAAGGAATCAATCGTTTTGGAGTGGATGCTTCTGCTGAATTTGAATACCGCAACATGAATGTAAATCTGTTCAAAAAAGAACGTTATGGTTTTGTTTTAAAAGCTGGATATTACAATTACGTATCGACGATTTATTCGAAAGATTTATTTGGATTGACCTTTTTTGGAAATGAGCAATATTTAGGTGGTGATGCAGATTTGTCAGGAAGTAAATTCTCAGCTATTTCTTTTCAGAAAATTGGTTTTGGGGCAATTGATAAAAAATCGAAAAGTTCACTTTCCTTGAATTATTATAACTTTTCAAACTATGCAGAAGGTTATTTGAATGACGGATATTTGTTTCAATCAGAAAGTGGTGATTCCGTTAGTTTAACCTTGGATGGACAATTCGATTATTCGGGGTCTTCATCGTTTATGAAAGGATATGGAGTAGGAGTTGACATCGATTATCGTTTTTCGGTGATGATTAATCCAGAGAAAGTCGCCTTTATTCAATTGCAAGCAAAAAACATTGGGTTTACTCAAATGACGTCTAAAATTACGCGTTATGAAGTTGATACCTTGTTGACATTTGAAGGATTTACCTTTGATCAGTTGATTGGTAATTCGAATGTTATGGATAACGGAACAAGTATTCTAGATACCTTGGGAATTGATTCATTATCTGTTACAAAGTTTAGAATTTTACCAGGTTATATTCAAGTGGGTAAAATCGTTGATGAAACGAGTAAACAGCGCTTGCAAGGATTTTTTGGCGTTCGTTTGTACACAATTTCAACGTATGCACCACTCGTTTTTGGAGGAGCACATGTGAGAGCTAATTCATGGTTGTCAGTGGGTGTAAACGCTAGTTATGGTGGATTTGCTCGCTTCAGAACTGGATTGTATGCGCAAAGCACCTTCAAAAACATGACAATTGCATTGGCATCGGAAGATGTTATTGGTCTCGTTTCCAACCAAGGAAAAGGAAAATCAGTCATTCTTCGCTTAAGATATAGAATATGAAAAAGTTAATTGTTCTACTTAGTGTATTGTTGCTGAATGCTTTCTTGGGATTCAGTCAGGTGAAATTTTTCAAAATCTACACAAACGACGGATACGATTACGGTGAAGGAGTTGTTCAGTTGAGCGATAGTTCTTACTTGGTAACTGGAAGTTCAAGTAGTTTTAGTGATTCTCCATCTCAGGCCTTTTTGTTGAAATTGGATAAAAACGGAGATTATGTATGGTCGCGCAATTATGGTGGAACTGAAAGCGATTGGGGAAGACGTGTGTTGAATTGGAACGACAGTATTTTTTACATCACAGGTTATTCGAATTCTTTGGGAACAGGTGCTTACAATGCCTATTTGGTGAAGACCGATAAAGATGGGAATGAACTCCTTCAAAAGCACTATAATCATGCTGGTTGGGACAAAATCAATGATGCCTTGTTCACAGCAGATTCAATGATTTACATGGTAGGTGAAACTGTTGGAACGACCAATGGTGACAACAATTATTACATCATTAAAACCGATCAAAACGGCGATACTTTATGGACGCGTAATTTTGGTTCTGCTGGTGAAGATGCTTTACAATCGATTCAACAATACGATGCAAATACCTTTTTTGCAGTTGGTAATCGCTACAACGCTGATTCAACTTTTTCCAAAGGAGCAATTATTAAGTTTGATGCAAATGGTAACATTTTATATGACAAGGAATTTGGACCGAATGGAAATTACTATTTGAATGATTTTTACATTCGAGCAGGAAGTATTCATGCTGTTGGCAATAGAATGATTCCGGGAAGTAATGAAATAGACGAATACCGCGTAAAAGTATCATTAGCAGGTAATTTATTTTGGGAAGCAAGTGATAATTCACAAGGCTCATCGTTTTATGATCACGTGATGCCGTTTGGTACAGGTGGTAAAATCTTTGTTTCATCACATTTTAATACACAATTTTCAGTTGCAGGTGGTTTTGATGCTTCAATTACGCGTTTTTATGACAATTTGATTTGGGATGCCGCCTTCGTTACAGTTGGATTTCCTGGAGATGATAAGAACGAAGAAGTAGCATTGACCAATGATGAAAGTGTTGTTGTCGTTGGTTATATGACAATACCAGGAATGGGAGGAAGTAGTGTATTTGTCTATAAAGTTGGACCAAATGCTGACTTTCCTGCGATCAATTATTTGGACATCACTGCGAACGATATTAATAGTCTTGTGACTGTTGATGAGGTAGAAACAGAAATTAAAGGTATTACGATTTATCCGAATCCAACTTCAGGCGTGATTAACTTTAAAACGAACGCAACAGTTCAAATGCAAGCAGTTGATATCAATGGTCGTTTAATTGGAAATTATACAATTGAAAATGGATCTACAATTGATACTAGTTCTTGGTTGAAAGGTGTTTATTATTTAAATCTATCAGACGAACAAGGACATTCGAAGCATGTTAAATTAATTGTTCAATAATCTACTTTAAGAAAATCGAAACGCTAAAGTTTCCTTTGAACTTCTTGCTTGAAATCAAATGATATCCATTGTCCAAGAACCATTGTTGCACGTGCTGATTCGGTTGTAAGAAATTGAAATCAGCATCAACTAGCGCAATTTTTCCTTTTAAAGGCAAGTCTTTTAATTCCTGAACAACATTCATTGGATAAATACCGGATGCATTGACGTGATCTCGGAAATGCACATCTTTGAACTGTTCCTGGTTGTAATGATACATGAAATTCAAGTCGTAATAATTGGGAAATAGCACGATCTTATTCACTTTATTTTCTTTAACAAATGCAACAACTTGATTCGTCTCACGATTGTTTTCAGGAGTGTAATCGAAGTAAATGATAAAGGCGATTAAAATGCTCGACAAGGCGTAAATTGAAAAGCGTTGAATAGAAAGGAAAAAATAGCTCAAGCCAAAGAAAAGTGGTAGCGTTAAGAAGAACAAATAACGGTCGTAATATACTTCCGCAATTTGATAACGAGATAAGATAAAAGCCGCTAAAAACGGAAGGATAAATAAAGAACCCAGCGTAAAATAGATACTTCCTGAACCTTGACGTTTGTGTTTAGATTGATTGAAATGCGTAAGTAGATAAAGAACGCCAAGCATAAGCACAAAGGCAAATACGTACTTGTCATTCAAGAATTTATTGAAGAAACCATACAATTCCGTGTACGTCGCTTGTGTGAGCCAAGTTCCAGCTTTTGTAACATTACTTGCTCGTCCAACAAAAGTTGAAATCCAAGGTAGAACTCCAATGAGCGAAATCCCGAATGTAAGCAGCAAATTTTTCCAATTGAAATTGCGGATATAGACCAATAAAAGGAAGCCTTCTGAAAGGAAAATTAGCAGAGAAATATAATGCGTGTAGAACAAGGCAACATTGACAATCCCAAGTGCTAAAAAGGTTTTCCAAGTGCTTTCTTTTGGCGTTAAAATGAGTTTTAACAGAAGGAAAATGAGGATTGAATATTCAAAAACTAGAAGTGAATAAGTGCGTGCTTCAAGTCCGTAATAGTGATGGAAATCCGAAAAGATAAAGAACAAACAGGTGAAAATCGCAATTTGTTGTGAAAAGAACTTTAGCCCAACTTTAAACAGCACAACCACTGTTAATACAGAAAAGATTAATGAAAGCGAACGAACAGCAAATGGTGAAATTCCGAATGCTTGTTCCCAGAAATGCAATAACAAAAAGTGGAGTGGAGGATTGTTCTCGTTTTTGAAAATCCCAAATAAATCGCTTAAGTTGTTTTGAGCATGAAAAATGGAAAAAGGTTCATCTAAATCAATGGAATGATGGGTAATAAATAGAAGACCAATGCTAAGTTTAATTAACACCAATATTCCTAAAATCCATCTCGCTTGATTTGTCATTTTACCATTCAAAAGCTTCGGCAGTGAACCATTTCTTTTGCACACGCAATGTTTGTTCAATTACATCACGTACACAATGTCTTCCGCCATTAAACGGTGATTGATAGTGACTTATTGCTTTGATTTCAACAGCAGCATCTTGCGGACAAGCAGCAACTCCTGCATGTTTCATTACCTGATAGTCTGGAATGTCGTCACCCATGTATAAAATCTCAGTATCTGTCAAGCTATGACGCTCTTTGATATCATTATAAACATTCATTTTATTGAACGAAGAAAGATGTACTTCTTGAACACCTAATCCCAACAAACGCTCTTTCACATCTTGTGAATTTCCTCCAGTAACAATGATAATTTTGTAACCCATTTTAATCGCATATTGAATCGCATATGCATCGCGCGAATTCAAGGTGCGTAGAATTTCATTCTGAAATAAAAGTACATCTCCGTTGGTCAATACTCCATCAACATCAAATAGAAATGTGGTGATGTGATTCAATCGTTCTTTGTAACTAATCATGTTTGTTGTACGTGTCGTTTATACTTTTTGAAAGGAGTAGATAAAGTTCTTTTTGTATTCCTTCTAGCATGGCTGCATGCGACGAAATGACTGTTTGATCATTTCTTCGTGCTGGACCTGTTTGAGCATCATAAGGATCCATTGTCAACAATTTAGCCGTTGTTTCCTTTAATAAAGGCAACAAGTAGTCCCAATTCAATTCGTGGTTATCAATAATTGCTTTCGACTGAAATGCTAAATGATTCGAGAAATTGTTTACCCAAACAGCTGCCAAATGATATTTCTTGCGGTCTAAAGAATTGGCGAATGAAACTTTACTGCTTAATTTCCAAGCTAAATCAAATAACTCTTGCGAAAGTTCAGGCGTTTTTCCTTCAATCAAAAAAGGAACTTCGTTCAGATTTAATTCTTTGTTCTTGGAAAATGTCTGCAGAGGGTAGAAGACACCAATGTTCTCATGTTCCTTGAAATTGGATAATTCAATTGAACCAGACGTGTATGCTATTTTTTGAGTTGTTGGTAGTTGTTGGATGATGGACGAAATAGCGTCATCACTCACACAAACTAAGATTAAATCCGCTTCAAGTTCTGAAATGTGCTCAACTGATTTCGATTTCCAACGATTGGCAAAAGCTTCTGCTTCATTTTTATTGCGTCCAAATACCGATGAAATAGTAATTCCTTGGTCAAAAAAAGAATTCCCGAGATGAAAAGCCACGTTACCTGTTCCAATAATGGAAATTGTCTGTATGCCTTTCATCTCGGGAAAATTAGTTTAATTATTTACCGTGACATTGTTTGTATTTCTTGCCGCTTCCACACGGACAAGCATCATTACGTCCAATTTTCGGGTCTGCAACAACAGGTTGTGATTTCTCTGGTTGTTGCATTGAGTTTTGAATTGCTTGTTGATAACCATCGCTTCCAGAGAAACGCGGAGCAGAAGTCGAAGAAGTATTCGAATCTGAACCTTGGTTCAATTGCGCTTTGTCATAATTGTGCTGATGTGTTACTTCACTGTTCGTGCTTTCAACTTCTTGAACAATTGGTAAATCCAATTTCATCAATAATTCGATTGCCTCTCCATTTAAGCGAGATAACATTGCTTTGAACAATTCGAACGATTCCAATTTGTAAACTAACAATGGGTCCTTTTGCTCGTATTGTGCGTTGTTTACAGCTGAACGAAGATCATCCATTTCACGTAAATGCTCTTTCCATTCGTTGTCAATCATTCCTAAAATGATGTTTTTCTCGAATGATTTAGTGATTTCTTTTCCTTCAGATTCGTATGCATCTTTCAAGTCAATCACCATGCGAACTTCTCGACGTCCATCAGATAATGGGAAGACAATGTTTTTGTATTGATCAGACATTGTTTCGTACACATGTTTAATTTGAGGGAATGCTTTATGTGCAATTTTCTCATTTTTACGCATGTATTGTTCGAACATTGAATTGTATACTTTTTCAACTAAATCTTGACGATCAACAGTTTTGTATTCTTCTTGAGAAACTGGAGAATCAATTCCAATCAAACGTAACAAGTCTAATTCAAACGCTTCGAAATCATCTTTTGTGTGAGCGAATACAGTTGTTTCACAAACATCATAGAACATGTTGTCGATATCTAAATCTAAACGATCTCCATAAAGTGCATTTTTACGTTTTTTGTAAATTGCTTTACGTTGAGCGTTCATTACATCATCATATTCCAATAATCGTTTACGAACACCGAAGTTGTTTTCTTCCACTTTTTTCTGTGCACGCTCGATTGATTTAGAAACCATACTGTGTGTAATAACTTCTCCTTCTTTCAAGCCCATTCTGTCCATCAACTTAGCTATACGCTCAGAACCGAATTTACGCATCAAATCATCTTCCAAAGAAACGAAGAATTGGGAAGAACCTGGATCTCCTTGACGACCAGAACGACCTCTTAACTGACGGTCAACACGACGTGAATCGTGACGTTCCGTACCAATGATTGCTAAACCACCAGCATCTTTAACGCCTTCACCAAGTTTGATATCGGTACCACGACCAGCCATGTTCGTTGCAATGGTTACAGCGCCAGCTTTACCTGCATCCGCAACAATTTCCGCCTCACGTTGGTGGTGTTTCGCATTCAATACTTGATGTTTGATTCCTCTGCGTGTAAGTAAGGTACTCAAATATTCAGAAATTTCAACTGTTGTTGTACCAACCAATACTGGTCTTCCTTCAGCAACTAATTTTTCTGTTTCATTAATTACAGCATCAAATTTCTCACGAGCAGTTTTGAATACTAAGTCGTTTTGGTCAATTCTTACCGCTGGACGATTTGTTGGAACAACAATCACCTCCAAGTTGTAAATATCCCAGAATTCTTTTGCTTCTGTTTCCGCTGTACCAGTCATACCACATAATTTGTGGTACATTCTAAAGTAGTTTTGAAGCGTAATCGTCGCATATGTTTGCGTTGCTGCTTCTACCTGAACATTTTCTTTTGCTTCAATCGCTTGGTGCAAACCGTCAGAGTAACGACGACCTTCCATGATACGTCCCGTTTGCTCATCAACGATTTTCACTTTTCCATCCAAAATCACGTATTCGTTTTCGATTTCGAAAAGGGTATACGCTTTTAATAATTGGTTAATCGAGTGAATTCGCTCAGATTTGATACTGTAATCACGTACCAACGCATCTTTGCGCTCTAAGAATGCTTCTTTCTCTAATCCTTCCTTTTGCAATTTTGCAATTTCAGAACCGATATCTGGCATCACATAGAAATCGCGCTCGTCATTCCCAGAGATTAGGTCAATTCCTTTGCTCGTTAATTCTATAGTGTTATTTTTTTCATCAATCACAAAGAATAACTCAACGTCGATTTTCTTCATATGCTTTCCTTGTTCTTGCATATAGAAGTTCTCCGTTTTTTGCAAATGTGCTTTAATTCCCGGCTCCGATAAATATTTAATTAATTCTTTGTTCTTAGGTAGACCGCGATGAGCACGAAGTAAGGCAATTCCACCTTCTTCAATCATTTTCTTCGCATCTTGTCCGGCTTCAACAGTTCCGTTGATTGCAACCAACAAACGTTTTGCATCTGCTAAACATTGGTTGACGTAGCTTTTTTGAGCTGAAACAATTGATTCAACGCGTGGTTTTAATTCGTAAAATTCGTGTTCGTCACCACGTGGAGTAGGACCTGAAATAATCAATGGCGTTCGCGCATCATCAATCAAAACTGAATCGACCTCATCGACAATTGCGAAGTGATGTTTTTGTTGTACCAATTCATCAACAGCTCCTGCCATGTTGTCACGCAAGTAATCGAAACCAAATTCGTTATTCGTACCAAATGTAATATCTGCTAGGTAAGCTAAACGACGTTCTTCAGAATTTGGGCGGTGTTTATCAATGCAATCTACTTTTAATCCGTGGAATTGGTACAAAGGTCCCATCCATTCAGAGTCACGTTTTGCTAGGTAGTCATTCACTGTTACAACGTGAACACCTTTTCCAGAAAGTGCATTTAAATAAACCGGAAGCGTTGCTACCAATGTTTTACCTTCCCCAGTTTGCATTTCTGCAATGTTTCCACCATGAAGAACAGCTCCACCCATTAATTGAACATCGTAGTGAACCATACTCCATTTAACCTCTGCTCCAGCCGCAGTCCATGCGTTGTGCCAGATTGCTTTGTCTCCTTCAATCGTTATACCGTCTTTCTTCGCTGCTAAGTCGCGATCAAATTGCTGAGCATTTACTGTTAATTGACCATTTTCAGCCCATCTTCTTGCTGTTTCTTTTACTACAGCAAATGCTTCTGGAAGAATTTCTTTTAAAACTTCTTCTATTTTTTCGTCAATCGTTTTTGAAAGTTTATCAATTTTCTCAAAGATTGCTTCTTTTTCGTGGATTTGAGTTGAATTATCTGCTCCTTGTTTTGTCAAACTTGCCAACTCATCCTCTAATGGCTGTGTTGCCGTTTTTACTTGAGCTTGAAAAGTTGCAGTTTTAGCGCGTAATTCATCATCAGTAAGGTTACTGAATGAATTGAAAAATTCAGTTGCTTTGTCAATGATTGGTTGGTATTCTTTGCGGTCTTTCGCTGATTTATCACCAAATAATTTCTTTAAAATTCCTGCTATCATCTGAGGTTGTTTGTATTTTTTAAAAGCTCCAAATCTAATGAAAAAATGAAGTTTTTAAGTATAAATATTCTTAAAATTTTGTTCTGCTTTGTCATAAACCATTCCAAAGTCTTTTTTTATGACAAAATGTCGTTTTTGATTTGTTAACAATTCATGTTTATTAAGAATAAAAACTTTGCTTTCAAGTTCTGATTTTCATAGTATCTTTGCACCATGCATGAAATGATTTTGATACTTGATTTTGGTTCGCAATACACACAATTAATTGCGCGCCGTGTTAGAGAGATGAATGTCTATTGTGAAATTCATCCGTGGAACAAATGTCCTGAATTAACTCCCAATATTAAAGGTGTAATTTTGTCAGGAAGTCCTTTCTCAGTGAGAGACGAAGCTTCTCCAAAACCAAATTTAGATGCGATTAAAGGTAAGATGCCTTTATTAGGTGTTTGTTTCGGAGCGCAATATTTATCCCACAACTTTGGTGGTGAAGTGATGCCTTCAAATACACGTGAATATGGTCGTGCGCATTTATCTTATGTTGATCATTCAAATATTTTGACAAAAGGAATGTCTGATGGTTCACAAGTGTGGATGTCACACGGTGATACAATTAAAAAGATTCCATCAAATTATAAAATTATTGCAAGTACAAGTGATGTTGAAGTTGCTGGTTACCAAATAGAAGGTGAAGAAACGTTTGGAATTCAATTCCATCCTGAAGTTTACCATTCATTGGAAGGAGCGATTTTGTTGAAAAACTTCATTGCTCACGTTTGTCACTGTAAACAAGATTGGACACCAGATTCGTTTGTTGAAGAAACAGTTGCAAAACTAAAAGCGCAAATTGGCGATGATAAAGTAATTCTTGGATTATCTGGAGGAGTTGATTCTTCAGTTGCTGCAGTTTTATTGAATAAAGCAATTGGAGCAAATCTTCACTGTATTTTCGTTGATAACGGATTATTGCGTAAAAATGAATTCGCTCAAGTATTGGATTCATACAAGCACATGGGATTGAATGTGAAAGGAGTGGATGCATCAGCAAAATTCTATGAAGCATTGTCAGGCTTAACAGATCCGGAATTAAAACGTAAGGCAATCGGACGTGTGTTTATCGAAGTGTTTGATGAAGAATCAAAATTGGTAGAAAATGCAAAATGGCTGGGACAAGGAACAATTTATCCAGATGTAATTGAATCTGTATCGGTAAATGGTGGTCCTTCTCAAACGATTAAATCGCACCACAATGTTGGTGGATTGCCAGATTATATGAAATTACAAGTTGTTGAACCGTTGCGTTTACTTTTTAAAGATGAAGTAAGACGTATTGGTCGCTCAATGAATATTGATGAGGCCTTGCTAGGTCGTCATCCGTTCCCTGGTCCAGGATTAGGAATTCGAATCTTAGGTGAAGTAACAGCAGAAAAAGTGCGCATTTTACAAGAAGTTGATTCAATCTTTATCAATGGATTGAAAGAGGATGGATTGTATGATGATGTTTGGCAAGCAGGAGCAATCTTCTTACCAATTCAATCCGTAGGTGTAATGGGCGATGAGCGCACGTATGAAAATGCGGTTGCCTTGAGAGCAGTAACATCAACAGACGGAATGACAGCAGATTGGTGTCACCTACCGTATGAATTCTTAGCGAAAATTTCGAATCGTATTATCAATCAAGTGAAAGGAATTAACCGAGTAACGTATGATATAAGTTCGAAACCACCAGCAACAATTGAATGGGAATAATAGAATGGCATATTGCTTGCTAACGGGAATAAAAAAAATCATATGAAGAATTGGCTTTTAATACTTTTAACATTTGTTTCGTTTGGCGTTTTTGCTCAACCGGAAAATGCGACTACAGAAGTTGTAAATGGTAAGAAATATTATGTTCATATCGTTCAGGATGGAAATACCTTGTATGGAATTCATAATTTATACAATATAAGTGTAGAAGAAATCATCAAGCAAAATCCAGGGACAGAAAAAGGTCTTACCGAAGGACAAAAATTGTTGATTCCAATTGTTTTAAAAACGATTATACACGAAGTTGCTGCCAAAGAAACGTTATATGGTATTTCGAAAAAATACAATGTGACAGTTGAAGCAATTACAAAAGCAAATCCTGGGATTGAATCAGGACTAAAAGTTGGTCAAAAAATAACAGTTCCAGGGGTGGAACCGACATTTGTGAGTAAAACGCAAACGTTTTCAACGGATGTGCCAGCGACCCCTGTTGCAAAAGATACTGCTGTTATTTCTGCTCCTAAATATGTTGTTTCCTTTTCAGATACAATTATCAATCACGTGGTGTTAGATCATGAAACTTTGTACAGCATTTCAAAACGCTTCATGGTTCCAGTAGAGGATTTACAGAAATTAAATGGCTTGAAATCAACAAAAATCAAACCTGGAGATACAATTAAAATTCCTGTTAAAAAAGAAAAGGTAGAAAAAGTAAAAGTTCGTGAAATTGAACGCATTCAAATTAGAAAAGTAGATTCTACGCTTTTGTTTCCAAAACAAAGCAATTATAAAATTGCGCTCCTATTACCTTTCTTCCTTGATAAAGGAGAGGGAAGTAGTGATTATCTTACAACTTTAGCAACTGAATATTATATGGGTGCTCAGTTAGCCGTTGATTCTTTGGAGAAACTTGGATTGAAGGCACAATTGTATGTTTATGATACTCGAAATGACACAAATTCGATCAAAAAGATTTTGGCAAAACCAGAATTTCAAGGAATGGATTTAGTGTTTGGACCTCTTTTTCCAGATAAAGTAGATGTTGTTGCTCGTTGGTGTAAAGAAAACAAAGCGAGAATGGTATGTCCTGTTTCTGTGAATACCAGTGTTTTAAAAGGAAATCAAGTGGTTTATTCAGCTGTAGCATCAGATGTGACATTAACGGCAGGATTGGCAGAATATACCTTGAAAAATCATTCAACAGCACAAATAATATTGATTAAATCATCGTCTGAAAAGGATTTGGCGATGTATGAAAGTTTTAGAAATACCTTTAATACAACATCTTTTTCTGGGACTCGTCCAAAATTGACAGAAGCCACGGTGGAAAACTTTACTTCATTTATGAAAAAAGGCGTTAAAGTAATTTTGGTATTTCCGACGAACGAAAAATCGTTGGCAACAAAATTCATGAATAATTTGAATGGAGTTTCGAGCAAATATAATACAGACAATATTTTTGTTTTTGGAACGAAAGAATGGGTGAATTTTGATGCAATCAAGCCTCAGTATAAAAACAAGTTTCATTATACATTCGCTAGTCCATCTGATTTGAATTACAAATACAATCAAACAGAAAGATTGCATTTGAAGTATCGTTCAAAATACAATTCTGACATGACAAAAATGGCTGTACAAGGATTTGATGTTACATTGTATTTTTGTGCTGATTTATTGTTGAATAAGAAAAACAACAATATGGTCATGAACCAGTTTCTAATGAAACAACACAATGCTGATAGTGGTTATGAAAATGTGAATAGTTTCATTGTTCAGCAAATCGATTATGAACTAATCAACCTTGAACCGTCAAAATGACAAAAGAATTTATTGCTGAGGAGTTTGCGAAACTTCAGGGACGAATTTGTGAACGACTTGAAAAAGTTGACGGTTTAGCTGTTTTCGGTCAAGACAACTGGGATAGAGAAGAAGGTGGAGGTGGAAAAACCAGAATCATTCAAAATGGCGCTGTTATTGAAAAAGGTGGCGTTGCCTTTTCGAAAGTGTTCGGTCCAGTTTCGGATGTAATGAAAAAACAACTGAATTTAGATGGTGATGATTTCTTTGCAACTGGCGTTTCAATTGTTTTACATCCTTCAAATCCACATGTGCCAATTATCCATATGAATGTTCGTTATTTCGAATTGAATACAGGTGTCTTTTGGTTTGGAGGAGGTATCGATTTGACACCTCATTACATTATTCCGAAACAATCAAAAGAATTCCATTTAGGTTTAAAAACAATTTGCGACAACTATAATTCTACATTTTATTCAAAGTTCAAAGCGTGGGCGGATGATTATTTCTTTATTCCTCATCGTAACGAAACACGAGGGGTTGGAGGAATATTCTTTGATCATCAAGATGAAAATTCAGGTTTAACAAAAGAACAATTGTTTGAGTTTTGTTTAGAGTTGGGTGATAATTTCGCTGCATTATATGAAAATCAAGTCCTTCAAGGAAAAAATCTTCCTGTTTCTGAACAGGATTTGAGATGGAGAAACATTCGACGTGGACGTTATGTTGAATTCAATTTAGTGAATGACCGCGGAACAAAATTCGGATTGCTATCTGGAGGAAGAACAGAATCAATTTTAATGAGTTTGCCAGCAGATGCCTCTTGGGAATATCAATATCAAACAAAATCTGAAAAGGAACAAAGTACACTGAACTTATTAACAAAGGGTTTAGACTGGATTAGTTGAAAAAAATCATTTTTTTTAATCTTTTAATGGCAACTAATTTACTACTTTAGCGTCTCACTAAAAAAAATGCTATTGACTGCTATGAAGCCTGAATGTTAGGGTGTTAACTGAGAAAGAAAAAAGTTTGAAAAATTAACATCTTAACAGAATGTTTCTAGTGGTAGGTTTAAAAAAAAACACTACTACAAATGAAAATCTTATTGACTACATTATTTCTTGTTTCCTTTTCTTGGATTGGATTATCTCAACAAGTTGGAAATTCTGATAAAATCATTGAAGTTTATGGACAAGAATGGTATGATCGCATGCAAGTTGATGCGCCCGATTTACTTGTGCTTATGGACAAGTATGTAAACCATGGTTTTAGTGTGCGTACTGTGAGTGAAGGCAAGTATGATGCTGAACTTGAACCAATTGAATTTATTCCTCTTGTAAGTAAAACAGATGAATCTATCACAGTTGAACAGTTTTTACTTGAAGCAGCTTCGCCAAATTTTAATCCTTTGAGATATGAATTTTTTTCAACGAAGGATGCACAAGTCTACAAATTGAAAGGTGCAAATAAAATTATATACATTATTCCTCAAGAATCCATCCTTTTGAAATAAGCCACTACCGCTATCATTATGAAAACAATTTTTATAAAACTACTTTTAATACTTCCAATTTTTATTGGTGGTATTTCATTCAGTCAAAACGTAACTATGTCGAATGGTTCCTCTACCCAATGTAGCGGAACATTTTATGATCCAGGAGGTACCGGAAACTACGGTAATAGCCAAACATTTGTTTACACTTTTTGTCCTTCTACAGCAGGGGCAGATATGATGTTCAACTTTACAAGCTTTAGTCTTGAAAATGCTTGGGATTTCTTATACATCTATGACGGGAATTCTACAGCAGCACCTTCTTTGGGTACTTATACAGGAACAACTGGTCCTGGAACAGTTACTGCTTCTCCAACTAATCCAACAGGTTGTATTACCTTTAGATTTACATCAGATGGTTCTGGAGTCGCTGCTGGATGGGCGGCAACAATTTCATGTTCAACTCCATGTCCAACGATTACAACATCAATAGCTAGTACTACACCAGCTGCAGTTGCTGGAATAATAAAAAGATGTCCGGGACAATCAGTTTCTTTCAGTGCAACAGCTGGATCAGGCGGAACAGGACCTTACACGTATTCTTGGAATTATGGAGATGGATCAACAGGTACAGGACAAAATGTTTCTCATACGTATACAACATCAGGAAGTTATCAAGCAAGTTTAACAGCTACAGATGCAAATGGTTGTCCAACGACCACTTCAAGTACTGTAATTATTCAAGTTTCAACAACACCTACAATTGCAACAGCAGCAGCTCCTAATCCAATTTGTTTAGGACAATCTGCCAATTTAACGGCCAATGTTACAATGACGCCTTATGTACCCAATTGTACACCGCCGGTATCAGGAACAACTTTCTTACCGGATGGTTCTGGAGTTTCGTATTCCACGGGAATTACGGTGAATTGTTTTAATGCTGGACAAACGGTTACGGCAGCTGCGAATATTAGTAATATATGTTTAACACTAGAGCATTCTTATTTAGGAGATTTACAAATTGTTTTGATTTGTCCAAATGGACAACAAATGATTTTAAAATCATATGCGAGTGGTGGTAATGGAACTTATTTGGGAAATCCAATTGATAATACAACAGGTGGACCAGGAACAGGTTCATTGTATTGTTTTACACCTGCTGCATCAACATTATTAGTAAACGGTGGTACTGTTACTTCAGGTTCTCCAGCAGGTAACTCAATTGCCGCAGGTAATTACATGCCTGTTGATCCTTTTACCAATTTGATTGGATGTCCATTAAATGGAACTTGGACAATTCAAGTAACAGATAACCTTTCAGCGGATGATGGATACATCTTTAACTGGGATGTTAACTTTACTGTTCCGCCGGCTACTGGTTCATTTACACCAACAATAGCTTCACAAGGTTGGACAGCTGCAACGGGTTTAACATCAACAGGTTTAACAACTGCTACGGTGACACCAACTGCAACAGGTTCTCAATGTTACACATATTCAGTAACAGATAACTTTGGTTGTACATTTAACCAAGTACAGTGTGTTACTGTTAATCCAAATACTCCAGTAAATGCTGGCGCGGATGTAACAATTTGTACAGGTGGTTCAACAACTTTAACAGCATCAAATGCAGCAACGTATACTTGGTCACCAGCAACGGGATTGAGTGCAACAACTGGTGCATCTGTTACAGCAACACCTGCAGCCACTACAACTTATACTGTAACTGGAACAAGTGCAGGAGGATGTGTAACGACAGACCAAGTAGTTGTAACCGTAGTGCCGCCACCAGTAACGAATGCTGGTGTTGATCAAACAGTTTGTGCGGGTGGTTCAGCAACTTTAACAGCAACGGGAGCAACAACATATACATGGTCACCAGCAACTGGTTTAAGTGCAACAACTGGTGCAACAGTGACTTCAACTCCTTCTGCAACAATCACTTACACTGTAACTGGTACATCAGGAACTTGTACTTCAACGGATCAAGTTGTAGTTACAGTGAATCCGGTTGCAACTGCAAATGCCAACGTTGATCAAACAGTTTGTGTGGGTGGTTCTATTACTTTAGCTGGAGCAGTTGGAGGTAGTGCAACTTCAGGAACTTGGTCAGCTCCAACTGGAACATTCTCAAATGCAACAAGTTTAACATCAACATATACACCTACAATTACTTCTGGAACTGTTACACTTACTTTAACGACAAACGACCCAACTGGTCCTTGTCCTGCAGTAACAGATATCATGATTGTTACGGTAAATCCAGTTGCAACAGCAAATGCAAATGTAGATCAAGCTGTGTGTGCTGGTGGAACTGTTACCCTTGCGGGGGCAATAGGTGGTAGTGCAACGACTGGAACATGGTCTGCACCATCAGGGACATTCTCGAACGCTTCAAGTTTAACATCAACATATACACCTTCGATTACAAGTGGAACGGTGACATTAACATTAACAACAAATGATCCTGCTGGACCTTGTCTGGCTGTTACGGATCAAATGATAATAACTGTAAATCCACTGCCAACCGTTAATGCTGGGCCAGATGTAGCAATTTGTACTGGCGCTTCAACTACTTTAACTGCAACAGGAGCGGCTACATATACTTGGTCACCAGCAACTGCTTTAAGTGGAACAGCAACTGCATCAGTTACTGCGAATCCAACAGCGACAATAACGTATACAGTTTCAGGAACATCAGCGGCTGGTTGTATCAATACAGACCAAGTGGTTGTAACTGTTAATCCTTTGCCAACAGTGAATGCAGGTGTGGACCAAACAATTTGTGTCGGTGCATCAGTAACATTAGCCGGTTCAGGAGCGGCAACTTATACATGGAATAATGGAGTGACAAATGGAGTAGCTTTTGCTCCAGCTGCGACAACAACTTATACAGTTACTGGGACATCAGCTGCTGGTTGTGTAAATACAGATCAAGTTGTTGTCACAGTAAATCCTTTACCGGTTGTCGTTGCGAATGACGTTTCAGTTTGTTTAGGAGGTTCAGTTACATTGAATGCTTCAGGTGCATCAACTTATACGTGGTCACCAGGTACGAATTTAAGTGCAACAACGGGTGCTTCGGTTGTATCAACACCGACAGCAACTATAACCTATACTGTTTCAGGAACAAGTGCGGCAGGTTGTGTGGCAACAGATCCAATCACAGTGACTGTAAGTGGTAGTGCTTCAATTAACGCGGGTCCAGATGTTTCAATTTGTACAGGAGCTTCAACAACGTTGACTGCAACAGGTGGTGCAACATACACATGGAACAATGGACTCGGAGCTGGGAATGGTTTCTCAGTTTCTCCAGCCGCAACAACAACGTATACAGTTATTGGAACGGATGCAAGTGGATGTACAGGAACAGATGCTGTAACAGTTACAGTTAACCCGCTTCCAACTGTGAATGCAGGATTAGATCAAACAATTTGTATTGGTGCAACTGTAACCTTAAGTGGTTCAGGAGCGGCAACATATACATGGAATAATGGTGTAACGAATGGAATAGCTTTTGCTCCAGCCGCGACAACAACATATACAGTGACTGGAACAACTGCAGCTGGTTGTATTAATACGGACCAAGTGGTAGTAACAGTTAATCCTTTACCAACTGTGAATGCTGGTATTGACCAAACAATTTGTGTGGGCGCTTCAGTAACGTTAAATGGTTCAGGAGCATCAACTTATACATGGAACAATGGTGTAACGAACGGTGTAGCTTTTGCTCCAGCCGCTACAACAACATATACAGTAACAGGAACATCTGCAGCAGGTTGTATCAATACAGACCAAGTTGTAGTAACTGTCAATCCTTTACCAACAGTGAACGCTGGAGTTGACCAAACAATTTGTGTGGGTGCTTCAGTAACGTTGAGTGGTTCAGGAGCATCGACCTATACTTGGAACAATGGAGTAACGAATGGAGTTGCTTTTGCCCCAGTTGCAACAACAACTTACACGGTTACAGGTACAAATGCAAGCGGATGTATCAACACTGATCAAGTAGTTGTAACAGTAAATCCACTTCCAACTGTGAATGCAGGTCCAGATGTGGCTGTTTGTATCGGTGGATCAGTAACACTTACTGGTTCAGGTGCAGCAACGTATTCTTGGTCAGGTGGTATCACAAATGGAGTAGCTTTTGCTCCAAGTGCAACAACGACTTATACATTAACGGGTACTTCAGCTGCGGGATGTGTAAATACAGATCAAGTTGTTGTTACAGTAAACCCATTACCATTGGTAAATGCAGGTCCAGATATTTCAGTTTGTACAGCAACACCAGTAACATTAAATGGTTCAGGTGCTTCTATCTATGTCTGGTCAGGTGGTATCACAAATGGAGTAGCATTTACACCAGCGGCGACAACAACATATACCTTAACAGGAACTGATGTAAATGGTTGTGTGAATACAGATGCGGTGACAGTAACTGTTTTATCTACAGCACCAATCAACGCAGGTCCAGATTTAGCGCTATGCGCAGGTACATCGACAACATTAACTGCAACAGGTGGAGTTACTTATTCTTGGAATAATGGTGTTACAAATGGCGTTGCCTTTACACCAGCAGCAACAACAACATACACAGTTGTCGGAACTGATGCAGCAGGTTGTATTGGCACGGATGCTGTTACAGTAACTGTAAATCCTTTGCCAATCGTCAATGCAGGTGCTGATCAAACAGTATGTGCAGGAACTTCAGTAACATTAACAGCAACTGGTGCCGCGACATATTCTTGGACAGGCGGTATTACGAATGGTGTAGCATTTACACCAGCAGCTACTGCAACATACACAGTAACAGGAACAACGGCTGCAGGATGTACTGCAACAGATGCAGTAATCGTAACAGTGAATCCACTTCCAATTGTAAATGCGGGTGTTGACCAAACAGTTTGTGCTGGAACATCGGTAACGTTAAATGGTTCAGGTGCTACTACATATACATGGACAGGTGGTGTCACAAATGGCGTTGCCTTTACACCAGTAGCAACAACAACGTATACAGTAACGGGAACAACAGCTGCAGGATGTACAGCAACAGATGCAGTAATCGTAACAGTTAATCCTTTGCCAATTGTAAATGCAGGACCAGATCAAACAGTTTGTGATGGAACAGGAGTTACATTGACTGCAACAGGAGCTACAACTTATTCATGGAACAATGGTGTTACGAATGGAGTAGGATTTACACCTGCAGTTGGAACAATTACATATACAGTAACAGGAACAACCGCAGCAGGTTGTACAGCAACAGATCAAGTTACGGTTACAGTTAATCCAATGCCGGTTCCAGTGATTAATGGACCAACAAGTTATTGTTCTGGATTTACAGCAACTCTTGGAACAAACGCACCATATACAACATATGCATGGTCAACAGGAGCTAATACTTCAACAATCAATGCAACAATTGCCAATAACCCAATTTCGGTAACAGTAACGAACGGATTTGGATGTACTGCAACCTCTCCAAGTGTTACATTAACGGAGAATGCAGTTATCACAGCGAACTTTACGGTAACAATTTGTCAAGGGCAATCAGCATTAATTCATGGTGTGAGCCAAACTGTTGCGGGTCTTTACTCTCAAACATTTACAACTTTGTCTGGATGTGATAGTGTGTCAAACGTGACATTGGTAGTGAACGCCTTGCCAGCAGTAAATGCAGGAATAGATCAAGCAGTTTGTACAGGTGTTGCAACAACATTGACTGCTACTGGTGCTGCAACGTACGTTTGGAATAATGGTGTGACGAATAGTGTACCATTTACTCAAGCAATCGGTTCAACAACCTATACAGTTACAGGAACTGATGCGAACGGTTGTGTGAATACAGACCAAGTGCTAATTACAGTTAATCCTCTACCAGTAGTAAATGCTGGAGCAGATCAAGCATTGTGTATTGGTGCTTCGGCAACGCTTTCTGGATCTGGCGCTTCAACGTATACGTGGAACAACGGTGTTACAAATGGAGTTGCTTTTGCTCCTTCGATTACAAACACTTACACAGTTACAGGAACAGATGTTAATGGTTGTATAAATACAGATCAAGTTGTTGTAACAGTGAATCCGCTTCCAATTGTGAATGCTGGTGCAGACCAAGTGACATGTATCGGAGGTACAGTAACATTAAGTGGTGCTGGAGCGACAACATACTCATGGAACAATGGTGCAGTAAACGGAGTAGCATTTGCTCCTGCTGCAACAACAACATATACAGTGACTGGTACAGATGTAAATGGATGTATCAACACAGATCAAGTGTTAGTAACAGTAAATACATTGCCAACAGTGAATGCTGGTCCAGACCAAACGGTTTGTATCGGAACAGCAGTAACATTAACAGGAACTGGTGCAGCAACTTATTCATGGGATAATGGAATTACGCAAGGTGTAGCATTTACGCCAGCCGTTGGAACCTTAACATACACCGTAACAGGAACAAGTGGTCCTGGATGTATTGCAACAGATCAAGTGAATGTAACAGTGAATGCTTTACCAATTGTAAATGCAGGTCCTGACCAAGCAATTTGTATTGGTGCAACGGCTACACTTTCTGGTTCTGGAGCAGCAACATATACATGGAACAATGGTGTTATTAATGCAACGGCATTCTCACCTGCTTTAACAAATACATACACCGTTACAGGAACAGATGTAAATGGATGTATAAATACCGATCAAGCGATTGTTACAGTAAATCCGCTTCCAGCTGTGAATGCAGGAGTTGATCAAGTGATTTGTATTGGAGCTTCGGTTACGCTTTCTGGTTCTGGTGCTTCCATTTATACATGGAACAACGGTGTTTCAAACGGTGTGTCTTTCGCACCAGCTGCAACAACTACGTATACAGTTACTGGAACAGATGTTAACGGATGTATCAATACGGATCAAGTATCGGTTACAGTAAATACTTTACCAATTGTGAATGCTGGACCAGACCAAACGGTTTGTGTTGGAACAGCAGTAACGTTAACAGGAACAGGTGCTTCAACATACTCTTGGAACAATGGTGTAAGCAACGGTGTAGCATTTACACCTGGTGTTGGAACGCTTACCTATACTGTAACAGGAACAAGTGGTGCAAGTTGTATTGCAACAGATCAAGTGGTTGTAACAGTGAATGCTTTACCAGTGGTGAACGCAGGAGTTGATCAAGCATTATGTATTGGTGCAACAGCTACACTTTCTGGTTCAGGGGCTACAACTTATTCATGGAACAATGGTATTACAAATGGAGTATCATTTACTCCAGCTGCAACAAATACATATTCAGTAACGGGAACAGACGGAAACGGATGCATCAATACTGATCAAGTTGTTGTAACAGTAAATCCACTTCCTATTGTGAATGCTGGTGCTGATCAAGTTATATGTATTGGTAATAGTGTAACATTAAACGGTGCTGGTGTACCAACCTATTCTTGGAACAACGGAGTGACGAATGGAGTGGCATTTGCACCTGTTGCAACAACAACATATACTGTAACAGGGACAGATGTAAACGGATGTTTAAATACAGATCAAGTAATTGTAACAGTGAATGCATTACCTGTTGTCAATGCAGGCCCAGATCAAACAGTTTGTGCAGGAACTCAAGTAACATTGAACGGTTCTGGAGCAAATACATACACATGGGATAATGGAATCACAAATGGAGTAGCATTTACTCCGGCTGTTGGAACAACAGTTTATACTGTAACAGGTACAAATGGAAACAACTGTACGAATACAGATCAAGTTTCTGTGATTGTGAATCCACTTCCAGTTGTAAATGCTGGTGCTGATATCGCGGTATGTGCTGGCACTTCAGTGACGTTAACAGGAGCTGGAGCTGCAACGTATTCTTGGGACAATGGTATAACAAATGGTAATGCTTTTGTTCCTTCAAGTACTACAACATATACAGTAACAGGAACATCAGCCGCAGGTTGTATTAGCACAGACCAAGTAACAGTAACTGTGAATCCAATTCCAAATGTCTTCGCAGGAAATGATATCACATTGTGTGAAAATCAAACATTGACATTAACAGGTTCTGGTGCAGCAACATATACATGGAACAATGGAGTAATTGATGGTGGACAATTTACACCAACAGTGGGAACAACAACGTATACAGTAACAGGTACAACGGCAGCAGGATGTATCAATACTGATCAGGTTGACGTCTTGGTGAACCCACTGCCAATAGTAAGTTTCATGCCAGATACGACTCAAGGTTGTGTACCAGTTGTAGTAACATTTACAAACACAACACCGAATGCTTCAAACTGTGTTTGGACATTGGAAAATGGCGATGTAATCAACGGATGTGGAACAGTTCAATCTACGTTTACACAACCAGGATGTTTTGATGTAACATTGACAACTACTGCAACAAATGGTTGTACAAACACTTTTACATCATCGAATTTAATATGTGTTGAAGCGTACCCGAATGCTTCGTTCAGTCCTTCAGAAAATGAATTGACAACAATTCAAACTGAAGTTCATTTTACGAACAATACAACAGGTGCTGTTGCTTACGAATGGAACTTTGGTGATGGATCAGCTTCAACAAGTACAGTAAACCCAACTCATACATATCCTGAAATTGCAGAAAACTACATTGTTCAGTTAGTAGCTACTTCTCCGTTAGGATGTTCAGATACAGCATACGCTACAATTCAAGTTGAAGAGGCATTGTTGTTCTATGTGCCAAACACGTACACACCGGATGATGATAACTTCAACGAAATCTTCCAACCAGTGTTTACTTCAGGTTTTGATCCTTACGATTACACTTTGTTAATCTTTAACCGTTGGGGAGAAATTATTTTCGAATCACACGATGCTAATGTTGGTTGGAACGGAACTTACGGAAGCAACGGAGAAATACTAATGGTTCAAGACGGAACATATACATGGAAAATAGAGTTTAAAACACTAGCCACAGATGAACGTAAAATGGTCGTTGGCCATGTCAACGTGATCCGATAGAAATACAAGAAAGTGAGACATTTGTCTCACTTTTTTTTTGTTTAATACCTATCTTCGTTTTGAAGTATGCTATACGCACTTGTTAAATGGAGTATTAAATTATTCTTACCAAGCAACCGAAGCTTAAACTTCAACGTATTACTTTGTATAAGTTATAAAATCGACAATGACACTTAAACATATTCTCCTTCTAAGTTCTTTTATTTTAAGTTCAATCTTACATGCGCAGCTGAACATTCCCTTTTCTGCAGCAAGTAACAACCAAACCTTTAGTACTTGTAATGGATTCATTATCGATTCTGGTGGACAAGGTGGAACTGGATATTCTAATGGGGAAAATGTGACCATCACGATATGTCCTGATACTCCTGGAGATATAATATCAATTACCTTTAATACCTTTGCTTTATCTACAACTGACGACAATCCAGCACCAAATATTACGAATGTCGATTACATGAATGTATACGACGGAACTTCGACTTCAGCAAATACCTTAGGAACCTATACGGGAAACCAATTACAAGGCGTAGTAATACAAGCTACCGTATTGAATCCAACCGGATGTATCACCTTAAATTTTACTTCTAATACTGTTGGAACAGGAGTGTTTACAGCAAGTGCCTCGTGTGATACGCCATGTAACAATCCATTCGCAGAAGGAATAATCCAAGGAGGAATTACGCCTGACAGTATTCGTGTTTGTGTGGGTGATATCGTGAATTTTCAAAATGCAGGATCGATTGCGCAGCCAGGATTTAACTTAATTGATTATTCATGGGATTTCATGGATGGAACGACTGCAAATGGACAAAATGTTTCGCACAGTTATTCTGTTCCTGGTCAATACCGTGTTAACTTATTTGTGACTGATGATAACGGTTGTTCTAATCCAAATTTAACAGATTTAGTTGTTTTGGTTAGTACAATTCCTGATTTCACAGGATTCCCTGGAGATACCACTCTTTGTATTGGACAAGATGTTGTATTTACCGCCGTTCCTGAGTCGTATGAGGTTTTGTGGAATGGTTTCCCAGGTTCACAATCCATTGATGACGGTTGTTTACCTGATACATTGCTTGGTGTTTCTCAAAATGTGAATCTTCTTCAAACAGGATTCTCTGCAGGAACCACGATTACGAATATTTCTCAAATCCAAAGTGTCTGTGTTGAATTAGAACATTCTTTTATGGGGGATATTGTTGTGATTCTCGAATGTCCAAATGGACAAAATGTTATTCTGCACCAACAAGGCGGTGGTGGAACGCAACTCGGAGTACCCGTTCAAACTGATGATGTCGATTGTTCGAATCCTGCAACCATGGGTACACCTTTCAACTATTGCTTTACACCTACTGCCACTGAAACATGGGTAGAATGGGTGACAAATAATGGTGGAGGAACTTTGCCAGCTGGTAGTTACGAACCAATTCAACCGTTAACGAATTTAGTTGGTTGTCCAACGAATGGTGTTTGGACGCTTTCTGTTGTTGATAACTGGGCAGCGGATGACGGTGTATTGTTTTCATTTGGATTAAACCTAGATCCTTCATTGTATCCACCAATTTCACAGTTCGAGCCACAAATTGGTTGGGGAGCTGATTCTTCTTATTGGAATATGCCAGCACCTTTTGTTACCAATCTTTCTGCGAATGCGGATGTTATAACAATTGAGCCAACAGTGGCTGGAACATATAATTATGTTTATACTGTAATTGATGATTTCGGCTGTACGGCTGACACTTCTGTGAATGTTACTGTCAACCCAAGTCCAATTATCTATGCAGGAAATGACACTACCTTATGTGGAGGAAACTCTTTGCAATTGAATGGAACTTTAAACGGCGCAGGAGCTGTTTCGAATTGTACGTATGATTTACAATTAGAAGATGATTTTGGAGATGGATGGAATGGAAATACCTTGACAGTTGTCATTAACGGTGTAAGTACGAACTATACGTTAAATACAGGTTTAATTGAAAATTTCCCTCTTACAATTCCTTCTGGTGCCACCGCTACGTTTAATTTTAACGCCAATGGTTCCTGGGTTAGTGAATGTTTTTACACGCTCTTTGATGAGAATGGTACCGCACAATTTACACAAGGACCTTTCTTAGCTGGAGCTGTTTCCAATACTATTACAGCCAACTGTGCAGGAGATTGGGAATATACGTGGTCGCCACCAACAGGTATTTCTGACGTGACGATTTTAGATCCACTATTCAATCTAACAACTCCAACAACTTTAACATTAACTGTGAACCCAATTGGTGCACCTGAATGTGCGGTGACAGACGATATTTTCATTTCGCTTTCTGCTAACCCAGATGCGGGTGTTGATGCAGTAATCGATTTTTGTGCGAATGGAAATCCAAGTAACTTATTTCCTTTGTTAGGACCAACTGCGTATACAACAGGAACGTGGACAGATCCAGCAGGTGCAACGATTACAATGCCGTATGATCCAACGGTGAATGCTCCTGGAATTTATACCTATACTGTAGATAGTTTAGGATGCCTTGATCAATCTGAAGTAACGGTTGGTGTAACCACTTTGAATTTAGCTTCGGTTGTAACGAATGTTAATTGTAACAGTGCCAACAATGGTTCGGTTGTCATTACAGGAAATGGAATTGACAATTATACTTTAAATGGAGGGGCTAATGTAACAGCTACATCACCCGTTACAATATCGAATTTAGCACCTGGAACCTATACATTTGAAGCATTTACGTTCGATGGTTGTTCAGATACCGAAACGTTTACAATTACGGAACCAGCGCCATTACAAATTACATTTATTACACCTGATTTCACGGTTTGTCCGGGAGAACAAGTTTCTGTTTCTGCAACAGGAACAGGAGGGAATGGCGTGTATATTTATACGTGGACGGCGAATGGAAATCCAGTAGGAGTGGGGCAAACAATTCAAGTTACGCCAACAGCCTTAACAACGGATTATTGTGTGGTGCTATCAGAAGCATGTGGTTCGCCAACAGATACAGATTGTATGACAATAACAACTCCGCCAGCGATTGTACCAAGCTTGTTACCAGATACCTTGAATGGATGTTTCCCTTTACCGGTGAATTTCACAAACAACACGCAATCAGCTGATATCGCAGTCACGGATGTTAATTTTGGTGATGGAACAACAGGACAATATGTAGGCAATCAATCGTTTTTCCATGAATACACTGCGCCGGGCGTTTACACTGTAACAGTTACGATTACTTCGACAGTTGGATGTGTTTACCAAACAGTTTATACGAATTTGATTCAAGCGTACGATTATCCCGAAGCAAATTTTGGAATCTTGCCAAACAATGTATCGATGTTCGCGCCACAAGTGAATTTATTGAATCAAAGTTCGAACGATGTTGTTTCTTGGAATTATGACATTGAGGGAGGAACACCAGCTGCTTCAAGTTTACCAGCTTTACAAGTGGTGTATCCTTTCGGAGTGCCAGGATCATACCCAGTTACCTTGACTGTTGAAAATAGTTTCGGATGTATCGATAGCATTACACATGTAGTACAAGTATTGAATGATGTTATTTTGTATGCACCAAATACCTTCACACCAGACGACGATGAGTTCAACCAAGATTGGCACATTCACATTTCAGGGATTGATATTTTTGCCTTCAACTTATTCATCTACAACCGTTGGGGACAAATTGTGTGGGAATCACATGATCCGTCGATTGGATGGGATGGAACGTATGGTGGTAGAATCGTGCAAGACGGAACGTATACGTGGACGATTGAGTGTTCGGATGCTAATAACGATGACAAGTACACGTTTGAAGGGCATGTGACGATCATTAGGTAGGAGTTGCTTCAGGTTTTAACGTCGAAGGTCTAGAACATTAAACGCGGAGGCAATTGAGGACGACGAGGTCGCAAGAGGGGCGCTTCGCTTTGAGTTTGCGCTTCGCTTTTTTTTCTTTTTTCACCACAGAGGCGCTTTGCTTAAAAGGCGCTTCGCTTTCTTTGTTTTTTCACCGCAAAGGCGCAAAGGCGCAGAGGGCGCGGAGCTATTAAAGCACTAATTAGTAAGATTGAGTAACAAATTCTACTTCGTATCTATTTTTTCATTCTTAATTAACCAAACTTTGCGAACTCTGCGCCTCTGCGGTGGTATTTTTTAAACCTGTATATCAAGTTGCCATTGCTTTTTTTATCTTCGTGTGACAATAGTAGAAATCATGAAACACCTTTTGCTTTATTTCCTTCTGATGATTTTTGTGATCACCTCCTGCACAGAAAGGGACAAATCCTCCGAAGCAGAAGAGGAGAAGCCGATTTTGTTGGCAATGAGTAGTAGCAAAAACAGTTATGATGATTTCTCGATGCTGTTTACATTAAATAAAGACAAAACCTTCGAATGGAAAATTATTCGAAACAGTAAAAATTCTATTTATGAGAATAGGATTGAAAAAGGAACCTATGAACTTGACGGTGACACAATTCGATTAAAGAATAACAAACGCTTCAAGATTGCCATTTTGAAGGATGGACACATTGAATTCATTGATCAATGCATGCGCCTTCAATTACTGGAGAATCAGACAGGAATAAAACCAATTGTAAGCCAACAAAATAGAGCTGATTTTGTTTTTTTCACGGCACATCCATTGAATTTTATGACCAGAGAGAATGGAGCTTCAATCGATTTGAAACCAAATGAGATAGATTTAATTGAGCACTTTTTGGATGAAGAAATAAAACAGCATAAATCAAAAAGACATCCAAATCAAAAAGCCTACTTTAAACAATGCATTGCTTATCGAAATGCTGATAATCAGCGGATAGTGAAAATTTATGGAGCCTCGAAGTTTGGAGATGACCATGATGGTTTTTGGGATAATGAGTTGATTATGGTTGAAGATGGTGGTGAATATTATTTTGAAGCAGAAATTAATCTTACTAAAAAAGAGCTAACAAGGTTTTTATTTAACGGAACGGCTTAAAGGAAATAACATAAACTGAATGACGAAAAGTAAGTCAACATATAAAATTTATTCTCCAATTGGAATTATTTCTTTGGTTCTTGGTATGCATATTTGGTATGTGGTTTTAGTTGATTTTGGAGTTAATAAAAAGATCGAATACATCTTACCTGTTGTAATGTTTGATCCAAGGGATACCTTGACCGAAGGTTTTCCTGAAATAAAAAGTTTGGGATGTTTTGGGAATGAACTTATTAAAAAGCTCCAGTTTACTGAATTTGAATTGACAGGAAACGATTCAACAAACATAGTAAAACTCGACCAAGCTCAAATTCAAATTCGTTCACTTGTTCAATCAAAGGACACAACAAAAGGAATTCATTTTTATTTGGCAGATGGAACCACGTTCAATGACTTCATTCAGGTTATAAACATTTGCAAAAAAGAGAAGATTGCTGTTTTTCTGCCGTATCAAAAGGATATTTGGGTAATGAACAATAGAGTTAAACCAAATTCTGAATTAGACAATAAAATGATTTTTTGTGGAACCAAGTGAAGGTTGAATAAAATTATAATATCCTTACTTTAAAGAAATTCTGAACAAAATGACACATCCTTCGACTAACACACAACTTAACAACCCTCGAACTGGATTGCGGTATTGGTTTTTAACTTGCTTCTTTGGAAGTATTGCGGCAGTAGAATTTATGTTGATTGTTGATTTTCAAACGACAAATATACGAGTACTCATTATTGATGGATTAATTTATGGTTTTGGTGCAACTTTGATGGCGATGGTTTTAAGTTCACCGTTTATCTTAATGATTTATCTTTTAGCCGGAAGAAACATAAAATTGAACCTAGTTGTTTATGGGAATCTTATTTTCAGCATGCTCTTGATCTTTAGCTATGAGTTATATCAAAATAATAACCTGCTTGAGGCCGTACAATTTGTGCTTTTCTATTATTCTTTCGGTTTTCCATTTGCATATTTGTATTTGAAAAAAGAGAGTGCAGTTGGAAATAAGAAACGATCTTCGGAAGAGATACTGGATTGTTAAAAGCATAGATTATAGTTTAATGCAAATAGGATATAGGACAAAGAGAGCGCAAGAGTTTGAGAAGCGATTTTTAGCAGGTTTTCCCAGAGACATCGGTACTAATACTTAAAAAAAGTAAACTTGTCCGCCTCGGTTTCCAGGGCGGATTTTTTTTGTTGAATAAGTAATTAATCACGAATCATAAATGACGAATCACCAATCTTTTATACTTTAGTAAAAAGAAACCGTTCTATGATGAGGCCTTTACAGCAACCGATTGTCACTGAAGATTCAAGAACTGGGGTTTATATATAAGTTATAGGTAATCGAAGAACTGAGTAAACCATGGTAGAAACATATAAGATAAACGGATGGGAAGATGAAGAAATAGGAATGTTGTTATTTGAAAATGACGACTGGATTCTTGTGAAACATATTCCTGTAGATTATCAAATTGATGGATTTAAAATTTACTATAAAAAATGGGTAGATAATAGAATTTCAGGAGAAAAAGAAATTCAAATTAATCGAGTACTCGGCTTAAAAGGAATATCCATTACCAAACCCGAAATAAAACTTGGAAGCGCTCTTGAAATTCTGACTCAATTAGAATCGAAATATGGATTATTTGAATTTCAAGATGATGATGGAGAAGAATTGTTTTATGGCAAATTAAATGAAGTTAATGGTGATGAATTCACCATAAATATGGTTGGTTCAAAGGGAGAAATCATTGAGGATTATGATTATGAGTTCTCATTTGATGAAATACGATCAATAACTTTCGAAACCGATTATTTTGAATCCATCCGTTTACTAATGAATGACAACTTAAAATGAATACCTATAACACACAGTAAGCAAAATGGCACAAGTACATATTGAAGGAAAAGCGCCACATTGCCTGCCTACTGTGGGAACGTTAGCCGCAACAACAGAGTAGACAAAACAATAAAATAGACTATAACGAATGACAAAAGTTATTAAAGCAATAGTATTTTTTGGATTAATATCCATTGGAATAGATCTGATAAGAAAATTGATTTATACCAAATTTGAAATGACAAAAATTTTGAATCTGGATTTTTTCATCTACGAGGTATTAATAGAGTTTGGATTTTTAATAATTACCGCCTTCGCGACCCATTTGATAATAAAAAATATTTCAAAAGACAATCTCGGAGTATCGCTAACAAAAGCTTTAATATTTGGAAGTATTTATGGCATAATAAATTTGATTTGTTCTAGAATATTTTATTTAACCATTGGAGATGGATTGGGGTTTCAATTTGATTTTTACGACACGTTTGTAAAGTATATTCCAAATGGCTTTACTCAGGGTGTATTATTTTTATTCGTGATGCATCATCTAAATCCAAAAAACAGAATATTAACAGATAATACGCATAACACTCAGTAAGCAATATGGCGCACGATTATATTCGAGAGCAAGTGCCTCATGGCCTAATTCACAGCGATATAAACAATTAATAAAAGCAAAATGAAACTAATTTTCTTGTTATTTTTTATTCCTTTTACAATCTATAGTCAAAAGGAAAACCAAATTTCAACTACACAAAAAGGTATTTTTATTGAACAAAACAATCAAGGGAAATTTGGAATAGTCAACTCTAATGGGGATGTTTTGGTTCCGATTATTAATGACTACATAAATGAAATTTGGGAAGGTGGAGGTTTTTTTGTCTATGAGAAAATAACCGTCAATGGACCAGATTACAAAGAAGGTGTTATTCGATTTTATGACAAAAATGTAAAAGACGTATTCAACAGAACATTTACCAGAATTAATAACGCAGGTGAAAATTCTTTGATTTGCTATGACAAGAATTTATGTGGTGTTTTTAAAAAATCAGGAGAACTAATTGCCCCAATATGTTTTTCAGAAATTATCTCGTTAGATGGAAAATTGTTTTGGTTTGATGTTGATGCAAGTTTGAGAGATTCATTATCCACCATTTTAAGCACTAAAACAATTTCCGAAAGTTTACTTCCTTTAAATGTCAATATAGCTGATCGGGATGGTTATCAACTTTTTCAAGGAGTATTCAATCAAGATGGAGTTCTCGTGTGCAAAGGACAATTTAGGATTGTTCAAATTATTACCTATGATGGAAACAACTCTTTGTTTGCTGTTCAAAATCAAAATCTATTCATGGAAAATGACGGAGCAACGAATTTTGCACTAATGAACGGGAAAGGAGAATTAGTATCTGATTATATTTACTTAGAAATACTCAATATTGATGGACAACTAATAGGAGAAATTCCAACCGAAACAGAATTAAAAAGAGTACGACTTAATAATCAAGGTATTCAAATAAAATAGATTTGTTTAAAACATCAACTAAATGACTCAGGCTTAACAACCACAACCGAAATGATGTGGAAAGAGGTCCGCTTGTCCTAGTTGCCAACTGTTAGTGGCGATGTAATTGCGATACTTAAAAGAGAAAAACTAAATGAAAAAACTAATATTAATAGCAGTTGTATTTTTTACTTTGATCTCTTGTGAAAATGGAAGTAAAACAGAAATCACTGAAGCCGATAAACAAAAAGACTCTTTGACTTTAGAAATCAAAGATGCTAATAAAAATGCCATTTTTAATGGTTTTACAGTTTCGATAGTGAATGATAAAGGAACATTATATCAAAAAGGCTTTGGATTTTCAGACATTAAAACTCATAAACAATACACAGATTCAACGATACAAAATATTGGTTCAATTTCTAAAACATTAGTTGGTATATCTTTGCTAAAAGCACAAGAATTAGGGAAACTTGAATTAGACGACCCAATAAACAAATACTTACCATTTAAGGTAGTTAACCCCAATTTTCCTAATAATGAAATTACCATAAGACATTTGGCTAATCACACTTCCAGCATTGTTGATAATGAATTTTACTTGACTAAAAACTATTTTTTGAAAGAAAATCAAGACTTAAATGGTATGAATTTAGTTTTTGACGAAACACAGGTTTTTAATCCAAAAGATTCTGTTGTTTCTATGGAAATGTTTTTATACAATTTGTTGACAGAAAAAGGTAAATGGAACACTAAAGAAATTTATACAAAAAATAAACCCGGGGATATTTACGAATATTCAAACATCGGGACAACATTAGCAGCCTTAGTGATTGAAAAAGCAACAGGCGAAACATTTGACAAGTTTACTGCAAAACACATATTAAAGCCCTTAAAAATGAATGCCTCTGGTTGGCATTTTGAAGACATTGACTTTGCTAATTATTCCAAACTTTATGAAAACCCAAAAACCGCTTTGCCATTTTACGGAATGGTTTCCTATCCTGATGGAAATTTTATAACTTCAATAAATGATTTGAGTTTATTCTTAACTGAACTTATCAAAGGTTACAATGGTAAAGGAACAATATTAAGCAAAGAAAGTTTTAAAGAATATTTTCGACCACAATTGGAAGCAAAAAACTTTTTAGACAGAAACGACAAAAATCCATTTAGTGAGAGTTTTAATGTTGGTATTTTTATAGGATTTGGTTACACAGGCTATATTGGACACACAGGAGGTGACCCAGGAGTTGGTTCAATGATGTTTTTTGACCCTAAAAATAATATTGGACGAATTTTGATAATCAATACGTCTTTTTCGGACAAAATTGGAAATGATACATTTTATGCAATATGGGACAAATTAGAAAAATATCAAACCAAATTAAGAAATTAAAAATGTACTGCCACTAACATGGGGTTTAAGGAATTGGGGTTTTCAGGCTTAATTTAAGGTTTGTTATGTACTTTTGATTTTCGGTGTTTAATCGAAAGTTTTGGACTTATAAATCCCCAACTTCTTCAAGCCGCTAACAACAATTAATTAAATGCGCAAAAATGATTATACTTGTTAGGCGTCTAAACCAAAATTGAAACCGTATGTTGCATTGCACGATTTACAACAATAATCATAGAATAAGATCATGAACACAATTGAAAAAATCAAAGAAGAATATTCATTTGTAGAAGTCATAACAGGAAAAACAAGCTGTTATCAAAATTCGATCGAATATAAAGGTCATGGAAAATTCTGTGATGTTTATTTCAATAGTGAAAAAGGAGAATTATTACAATCCCAAATCAATAGCTACACCAACTTCGAAGAAAACTATCAAAAGTATCTTCCAGAGATTAAAAATTCTTTCCTGCCATTTTTTTCGGCTGAGGATCAACAGAAAATTATTTTGGGTAATTATGATATGATAACGTTTGATGTAATTGAGGTTCCATACGATAATTCAGATTTTGAATTAATGTTACTCTGTAGTATAATAATTCGAAAATT
>Ga0066414_1000006_pt1 | contig 90588 bp, 80 predicted proteins | sample LakWasMet20_HOW5_2_FD_59541 | JGI IMG/M metagenome (GOLD analysis project Ga0066414, IMG submission 59541) | Freshwater sediment methanotrophic microbial communities from Lake Washington under simulated oxygen tension - Sediment Metagenome 20_HOW5 | ecosystem: Environmental > Aquatic >...
AAAAAGATTCCAAAGCAGCTGAGTCAAAAGTGTTATAAAGTGTTAATACTTACTATTTACATTTGTATATTTAAATAATTTACTTTTGTGTATTTATTTAATTCACTTTTGTAATCTTTTAAAATCCTATCTTGTTTAAACTCACACTTTCTAAGTTTATTGTAATTTTGCACCATGAATAAACGAGTTGTTGTAGGACTTTCAGGCGGTGTTGACTCTAGCGTCGCAGCACATTTACTTATCCAACAAGGATATGAAGTCATTGGAATGTTCATGCGCAACTGGCATGACGAAAGTGTTACTCTATCGGATGATTGTCCTTGGATTGACGATTCAAACGATGCGTTATTGATCGCACAACAACTTGGTATTCCCTTTCAAGTAATTGATTTAAGCAAAGAATATAAAGAACGTATCGTGGACTACATGTTCAATGAATACGAAGCTGGACGAACACCAAACCCAGATGTATTGTGCAACCGTGAGATTAAGTTTGATGTTTTCTTGAAAGCAGCAATGGAATTAGGCGCTGATTACGTTGCTACAGGACATTATTGCAGAAGAATAGACCATGAAGACGGAACGGTTGGATTATTAGCAGGCAAAGATCCAAACAAGGATCAATCGTACTTTCTATGCCAATTAAATCAAGAACAATTAAACAAAGCCCTATTTCCAATTGGCGAATTATTAAAACCAGAAGTTCGTGAAATTGCGAAAGAAATGGGATTGGTAACCGCTGAAAAGAAAGATTCACAGGGACTTTGTTTCGTTGGCAAAATCAGTCTCCCGCAATTTTTACAACAAAAACTAGCTGCCAAAAAAGGAGATGTAATTGAATTACCCAATGATTTAGCACTTTATGATGCTTACAATTCAATCGCACCAACGATAGAAAACGTGCAACAATTGGCTTGCGAGTTTCACTACACTGCTGATATGGGTACAAAGGTAGCTGAGCATCAAGGAGCGCACTATTACACTGTTGGACAGCGAAAAGGCTTACACATCGGAGGAAGACCATTACCGTCTTTTGTTATTGGAATCGACACCGTAAACAATCTTGTTTTTTCCGGTCAAACAGATGAGCACAATGGTTTAAATAAATATGCTTTAAAGATTAATAATCAAGAAGTTCATTGGATTAACTTAAAGTATAAATTAAACACTGAAGAACAACATGAGTGCTTGGTTAGAATCCGCTATCGCCAACCTTTGAAAAAAGCCACTTTGATTCAAAAAGAAGATGGCTTGTATATTTTATTCCCAGAAAAAGAGAAAGGCATCACCCCTGGACAATTCGCAGCTTGGTATATAGCTGACGAATTAATTGGATCTGGAACAATTGCTTATTAAGGTTTTACTTCGGCAAATACTCTTTAAACGTTCCATCTTGGTAAAATTCTACAATCCTCACTATTGAATGACTCGTTAAATCCTCAGAAACCTCTTTTTCAACAACACCCTTCTCCTCTTTCTTCGTCTCTAGTTTCACTTCAGGACTTGTTGACATTTGTCCGGTTAACAACCAATGCGCGTTAACACGTGGAAAATTAAGAATGATCTTCTCTAAGAAATCGAGACTAGGCTTGTTTCTACCAGAAATTACATGACTCACATTTGATCGCTGCACACCAAGTTTATCAGCAAAAGCTGATGGCGTTAAATTGTGCATTTTCAGAATTAATTGAAGTCGTTCTTGGATTAACATTTGTAAATTATTTATCTTAAACAAATCTACATTAAATATTTACAAATGTCAATAATAAAAAATATTAGGACATAAAAAAGCCCCGAAATTTCGGAGCTCCCCATATCATTATAGTTAACTATTTGATTTTGAATAGTATCAATTCATGTGTATCGAATGGAAAATAGAGTTAGATGGAATGTTTTTCATCTGCTCTGCCATTTTAATTGAATCCATCAATTGAGCTACCTCAAAAATGTTTAATTTACTTTTCGTTCCTTGTACTCTATGTTGAGATAACTTGTACTGTGCTAGTTTAACAGTGTTATTAATCATATTTTCTGCAATTAAGTTCATATCATAAATATTCAATACAAACCCATTTACGGCACCTTATTTCAGAATGTTACAAAAAATTAAAAAAAAATTAAGATATGTATACGAATTCCTTATTTTAAACTCAAAGAAAAAGCATCTAATTAATTATAATTCAATTAATTACACCCTGTTTTAAATGTTAGAAATATGAATTATTTTTTGATGAGCGGATAAATCAGCCCTTCTAGCCCATTCAATTTGATCTCATGAATTAACTGTAATTGCTCCCCTAATTTCCCAGGCGGAAAACCTTTTTGGCGATACCAAACTAAATAATGTTCAGGCAATTGTATAAGCAAATGCCCCTGGTATTTACCAAAGGGCATTCGCATATTTGCGAGTTTTACTAACTCTTGATGTTGTTCTTGCGGATTCAATCCTAATTAATTTGCTACTGGAGTGCGATTTATTGTTTCCAACAAATACCCCCAGAATTTTTGTACCGATGAAATTTGAACTTTTTCATCTGGAGAATGTGCCGCACGAATATTTGGTCCAAATGAAATCATATCAACTCCTGGTAAATGTTTTCCAAGAATTCCACACTCTAACCCTGCGTGACACGCTTTCACTTGTGGTTCTTCGTTGTACATTTCACGATATAAATCTGTCATCAAATTTAAAATTGGAGAATTTGGATTAGGTTGCCATCCTGGATAATCTCCCGATTGAACAACCGCACACCCCATATTTTCAAATGCCGCACGAATTGTATTCGCCACATCACCTTTTGAAGATTCAACACTACTTCTTTGTAATGATTGCGTAATAAATTCACCATCTTTAATAATCACACGTGCTAAACTTGATGAAGCCTCAACTAAATCAGCAATATCTGGACTCATTCTGAAAACTCCGTTGTGCACAGAATATAATGTATTTAGAATTTTACTAAACTCATCTGTACTTACAGCTTTATCATCATTCACAACAGCATCAACCGTCAATGTGAAATTTGGTTCAACTGTAACAAACTCTGTTTTCAAGATCGAAACGAAATGCGCTACTTCACTTCTGAACTTAGCATCTTCATCCTTTGAAACTGCAACAACAACTGTTGCTTCACGTGGAATCGCATTACGCAAACTTCCTCCATCAAATGAAATCAATTGAATTTCTGTCAATGAATGCAAATGATACAACAAACGTGTCATCATTTTATTTGCATTCCCACGACCTTTGTCAATATCCATTCCTGAGTGCCCACCAAGTAAACCTCTAAGTGTTAATGAATATTTTCCAAAACCTTCATTTAAAGAAACTTGACTATACTTATATGAAGTATTCGTATCAATACCACCGGCACAACCAATTGACAATTCATCATCATCTTCTGTATCCAAATTCAACAAAATCTTTCCTGAAAAATTTGAACCATCCAATTCTTTTGCTCCTGTCATTCCAGTTTCCTCATCAATTGTAAACATCGCTTCAATTGCTGGATGAGCGATATCAGTAGATGCCAGAATCGCCATAATTGCAGCAACACCAATTCCGTTGTCCGCACCTAAGGTTGTTCCATTTGCTCTTACCCAGTCACCATCGACAATCATTTCAATTCCTTGTTGATCAAAATCAAAGACTGTATCCGAATTTTTCTGATGCACCATATCAATGTGCGATTGCAAAATCAATGTTGTACGATTTTCCATTCCTGGAGTCGCAGGTTTTTTGATAATTACATTCTGAATAGCATCTTTCTTTGTTTCCAATCCTAGGGAATTTCCAAAATCCACCATAAACTGTATTACACGCTCTTCTTTTTTAGAAGGACGTGGAACAGCATTTAAATCAGCAAAGTGATTCCACAATGCTTTCGGTTCTAAATTTCTAATACTCATTTAATTATCGTTTAATTTTTTGGAATTAACTATTTCTTATATTGTAAATTCGATTGATCCACAACTCTTCCACCTTCGCACGTGCCCACGGCGTTTTGCGCAAAAATGTTAAACTCGATTTTACGCTTGGATTGCTTTTAAAACAATTAATTGGAATTAATTTTCCGAGATTTTCCCAACCAAATTCTTGCTCTAAATCAATCACAATTTGTTCTAATTTTACGCCGTGCAATGGATCCATGCTATTTCACCAATTTTCTATACTTGATTCGTTTTGGACCATTGTCACCCAAACGTTTTTTACGATTTTCTTCGTATTCTGTGTATGATCCTTCAAACCAATACACTTCTGAATCACCTTCGAATGCCAAAATATGTGTACAAATACGATCCAAGAACCAACGGTCATGGGAAATTACCACTGCACAACCTGCGAAATTCTGAATTCCTTCTTCCAAAGCTCGTAAGGTATTTACATCAATATCATTCGTCGGCTCATCCAGCAACAAGACATTCGCCTCTGTTTTCAAGGTCATGGCTAAATGCAAACGATTTCGCTCACCTCCTGATAAAATTCCAACTTTCTTATTTTGATCAGAACCATTGAAATTGAATTTTGACAAATAGGCACGTGAATTGATTTTTTGATTTCCAACTTCCACAAACTCCAAACCATTTGAAACAACTTCAAAAACTGTTTTATCCGGATGAATATCTTTGTGTGTTTGATCAACATAACCAATTTTCACCGTCTCTCCTACTGCAAATTCACCACTATCAGGCTGTAATTCATCCATGATCATTTTGAAAATCGTTGTTTTACCAGCACCATTTGGCCCGATAATCCCAACAATTCCAGCTGGCGGCAATTTGAAATTCAAATTATCGTACAACAATTTATCACCAAACGATTTCGCAACTGCATTCGCATCGATTACATTGTTTCCTAAACGAGGACCATTTGGAATTGGCATTTCCAACAATGCTTCTTTGTCTTTCAAGTCTTCCGAAAGCATTTTATCATAATTCGCAATACGCGCTTTATTTTTAGCGTGACGACCTTTTGGATTCAAGCGTACCCACTCTAACTCACGCGCTAACATTTTTTGACGTTTCGATTCAGATTTCTCTTCTTCTTTCAAGCGATTTCCTTTTTGCTCCAACCATGAAGTATAGTTTCCTTTCCACGGAATTCCTTCCCCACGATCCAACTCAAGAATCCATCCAGCAACGTTATCCAAGAAATAACGGTCGTGCGTCACAGCGATAACTGTTCCTTTATACTGTTGTAAATGTTGCTCCAACCACTCAATTGACTCAGCATCCAAGTGATTCGTAGGCTCATCTAACAATAAAATATCTGGATTTTGTAATAACAAACGACACAAAGCAACACGACGTTTTTCACCACCAGAAAGTGTAGAAATCAATTGGTCATCCGGTGGACAACGCAAAGCATCCATTGCACGTTCTAATTTTGTATCCAATTCCCATGCATCTAAAGCATCGATTTTATCTGAAACAACACTTTGACGTGCAATTAATTTATCCATTTTATCAGGATCGTTCAAAATCTCTTCATCCATGAATGAATTGTTGATTTCTTCATATTCTTTCAAGACATCAACCGTTTCTTGCGCTCCTTCTAAAACAATATCTTTTACCGTTTTATTCAAATCCAATTCTGGTTCTTGAGGTAAATATCCAACGGTATAACCCGGAGAAAAAACAACATCTCCTTGATAGGCATTATCCAAACCTGCAATAATTTTCATTACTGTAGATTTACCAGAACCATTTAAACCGATGATTCCGATTTTCGCTCCATAAAAGAACGATAAGTAAATATTTTTAATGATTTGTTTTCCTTGAGGCGTGTTTTTGGAAACACCGACCATCGAAAAGATGATTTTTTTATCGTCTGACATATTCTAAAAAATGATTTTCTCAAAGTTAATAAAGGAAAATGAAAGTCCTCCGAAAAGTGAAAGTTTATTGCATAAAAAAGTCCTGACATCACTGCCAGGACTTAGACTAATATCAATATTTACATTGCAGCCAATCCAATTAAGCCCAATAAAAATATCAAAGCATAAATGGACAAGATAACGATCATGAAAATTCCTGAAAATTTAAATAAGGACTTTAAGTTTTCAAATGCATCCTCTAAATTATTTTGTTGAGAATTTTGAATGGCCAATTTCATTTTTATCGCAAAATTGTACAAATAACGCGTAGGAAAATAATACAATAAGGCCATAAGCAAATAGGTAACTCCAACAAGAACAGGTCCTCCAGCTAATCCTGGCAATCTAGACACTGAAGCCCCTGCTCCAATCATGAACAAAGCTCCGAGTATCATTAAACCTAGAAAAACAAAACCCACAATTGCTAAAAATTTAGCCCATTTTGCCGTTTCTAATAAAAAATTATTGATTTTGGAATTAAGACTCAATTCCGCTGATGTGATATTATTATCTAACGTTTCCATATTCTATAAATTTAAAATGAAAAAAAAAGCCTCTCAAATGAGAGGCTTTAAAAAAATTGATTTGATTAATTATCCAATAAATCAGAAGTTGGTTGAGCTTTATCACCATACACATATGTAGAATCTCCGAATGCTAACATTGGGAAAAATACATACGGTAAAATGATCATTCCAATACCGTAACCAGCAGATTTACCGTAAGCTTTCGCTAATTCAATAAAAATAATGATGATAATAATGAAGTTAACGATTGGAATCAACAACAAAATAATCCACCAAATCGGTTTTTTGATGATTTCCAACATCACTACATAATTGTAAATCGGAACTAAACATGCCCAACCTGGTTTCCCAGCTTTTGTAAATAGTTTCCACATACTTGCAATCATTAAAATTGCAATAGCCAATACCAAAACAAGGTAGGCTCCTAAAATTGCCAAAATTTCACCCATAATTCATAATAGTTTTTAAGTTAACGAGACCAATATAGATTTTTAACATTAATTCACAACTATTTTTTTTTCAATGTTATTAACAATTTAATGTGGAACTATTCGTTTTTCTACATTTTTCGTAAGTTTGAGTTTATGAAACAATTCACTCTTTTTCTAATATTACTGCTTGTTTTTTCTTGTAAAAAAGGAAAGGCAGATTTTACGCTGAAAGGTACAATTACTGACATTACCTTCAATCAAAATTTAGTTGGGGCAAAAATCAAATTATACCAAGTTGCAGTTGGTACGACTCAGGAAGACCTTATTGGAACCGCAACTATTGGATCTGATGGAACATATTCATTCACTTTTCCGCGTGATAAAATGGAGAAGTACGTTCTTCGCATTACGAAAACAAATTATTTCGATTTGGAAGAAACCGTCTATTTTAAAGATTTAACAATCGAAAATGACAACGTTCGCAATTATGGAACATATGCTAAAGCTTGGGTAAAACTAACATTTCGCAACACCCTTAATCCTGCAGCCGGAGATCAATTCAAGTTTATTAAGCAATTAGGAAAAGAAGGTTGTGCTGAATGTTGTTCAGATACAGAGCAATTTTTATATGGAATAGTCGATACTTCTATTTATTGTATAAATAACGGAAACGATTATTATTCCTACTTATATTTTAAATTGAATACGAGTTTCTCAGGAACGATGGAAACACAAACCGTGGCTTTCGATACTACTGAAATAATTTTGAATTATTAAGCGCGATATTAAATAATTGGTAAATTAAATTATTGACCAATTTTCACATTTAGTTATTCATCTTCCAATACATCTCGCAAACGCTGACGCAATTGACGATTGTAGGTCTCAATTAAATATTTCAAGTAATTCGGTGTGCTTTTCGAAATGCACTTTGTATAGTGCTTTAAACGATGCTCCACATGCTCTTGCAAAGCAGCCATCAATTCTAATCCGTGAAAAAAATCTGTCGCCGCTGTAGAAATGACATCAAAATGATTATCCATCGACATATCAACAGCATCTTTTCCCTTTCTACCTTGATCTAAACATTCGTAATAAACATCTTTAATATTGAATTCCTCCAAACGTTTTGTTTCCAACACTTCAGCTAATGCACGTGGAAATTCAAATTCAACTTCAAATTCAAGATCATCATTTTCTGTCAAACGAGATTCCAAGAAACGATCTGGAAAACGGAATGCATCTTGCCAATTCAAATAATCTTGCCAAAAACCAAAACGACGAACATTGTTTCCAAGGTCAATCAATTTGAATTTATCTTTATTCGGCAATTTACGAGATCCACGACCAATCATCTGATGGTACAAGGTCAATGAACGTGTTGCTCTATTTAAGATGATCGTTTGAACTGTTGGCTCATCGAATCCTGTTGTCAAAATCCCAACTGAAGTAAGAATCGCATCTGGCGTCGTTTTGAACCAACTCAATACATCTTTTCGATCTTTATCACTAAATGTAGAATCCAAGTGACGAATTTTATAGCCTCTTTTCTTAAACGTTTCTTCTACACGAAGCGAAGTATCAATACCCGAATTAAATATCAATGTTTTATCACCAACAGCCACTTCTTCGTAAGCAAATAACAATTTTTCCTGCATGAAGAAATTTCCATAAACTTGATCAGAACTACTAACTGTGAAATCACCATTCGATCCGATTTTCAATCCATGCAAATTAACATCATATGTATATGTCTCTGCATCAGCAAGATAACCACTTTCGATTAAATTAGAGATTGATTCACCGACAATCAATTTATTGTAATTATCATTTAAAGGAAGTGCTTTATTTGAACTTAACGGTGTTGCAGTAACTCCTAAAATATTTCCACCTTCATAAAACTGAAAAATCTTTCTGAAACTGTTGTAATGTGCCTCATCAACGATGACCAAACCTACGCCTTCAATAAAATTACCGTCTTCATTTAAGCGGTTATTCAAAGTCTCAACCATTGCAATGAAACAATTGTATTCTCCTTGATCTGGAATCTTTTTAACGTCGCTATTGATTATTTTATTTTGGACACCAATTGCAGCAAGTTGTTTTGAAGTTTGAACAGAAAGTTCGATTCGATGCGTTAAAATCAATACTTTTTCATTCATCTTTTCGATAAAGCGCTTCGCAATCTCTGAAAAAATTACTGTTTTACCACCACCGGTTGGCAGTTGAAAAAGTAAATTGAAATTTTTTCCATTTTTTTCTAGCTCGTCAACAATCGAATGAACTGTTTTCTCTTGGAATGGGTAAAGTGTTTTTGCTTCGTATAATTCTGTATCAATCATTCTAATATGTGCGAAAATGGGGCTACAAAAGTACCTCCTTTTATTCGAAATACAAAATGTTTTTAGAAAGGTTGTTCGATTTAATCGTTAAGTTCTGTTAAACATGGCAGTATCAAGGTCCTACATTAAATAAAACCTAAAATCGAAATCATAGACTTTTAAATTATTACAAAGTATATTTTGCTAAAACCGATCATTGAGCTTGTACTCCTATCACTTTAATTGAGAACAAAAACGAAGCAGGAATGTTATGAACAATACTTTTAAATGTAGTTTTAAAAATTAAATTTGTACAACAATAAGCATTAATTAAAAACAAATTCAAATGAGCGAAATAGAAACAGTCAATTGCTTAATTATCGGTTCAGGTCCTGCTGGATACACTGCTGCAATTTATGCTGCACGTGCGGACATGAGTCCTGTTCTTTATCAAGGTATGCAACCAGGTGGACAATTAACAACAACAAATGAAGTAGAAAATTTTCCAGGATATCCAGACGGAATTTCAGGACCAGAAATGATGGTTCAATTAGAAGCACAAGCGAAACGTTTTGAAGCAGATATTCGTTTTGGATTTATAACGAAAGTAGATTTTTCGGGACCAATTCATAAATGTTGGACAGAAGATGGTAAAGAAATTCATGCTAAAACAGTGATCATTTCAACTGGAGCTTCAGCAAAATACTTAGGATTGCCAAGTGAACAAAAATACCTAGAGATGGGTGGTGGTGTTTCTGCTTGTGCGGTTTGTGATGGATTCTTCTACCGCGGACAAGAAACAGTAATTGTTGGTGCTGGTGATTCTGCTTGTGAAGAAGCACACTACTTATCAAAACTGTGTACAAAAGTGACAATGTTGGTGCGTAAAGATGAATTTAGAGCTTCTAAAATCATGGCCGATCGAGTTAAAAACACACCAAATATTGAAATCCTGTTCAGTACCGATACAGTTGAAGTGTTAGGTGATGATAATGGCGTAACTGGAGCATTGGTTAGAAACAGTGTAACTGGAGAAGAAAAAACAATTCCTTGTACTGGATTCTTCGTAGCAATCGGACATAAACCAAACACGGATATCTTCAAAGATTTTATCGATTTAGATGAAACAGGTTACATCAAATACGCACAACCTGGAACATCTTTAACGAATGTACCAGGAGTATTTGTTGCAGGTGACGCGGCGGATAAACGTTACCGTCAAGCGATTACAGCAGCGGGAACAGGTTGTATGGCGGCTTTGGATGCTGAACGTTATTTAGCAGCGCAAGGACACTAAGCAATTAAAAATTTAGAATTCGGAATTAGATAAAAACAAAAAAGAAGCCCGAAAGCTTCTTTTTTGTTTTATGTAACTGGAAGTTATTTTATTTTAAGCTTAGAACCTTCCGTCACTTGTTGGTTCACAATTTCAGGTGAACCATTAATTATAACCGTATTGCTCCCTGAAATTTCAACATCTAATTTTGCTGAAACCGTTGTCTCCATTTTTTTGTTTGAACCATTCACTTTTAAAAACAACTCTTGTGAAGTGAATTCTTCAGCTGATATGTTAGATTCTCCATTTACATCCAATTCAGTTGTTACCGATGTTCCAACAAATTTAATCTTGGATAAACCATTCACTTTTATCCTACTTTGTTCAAAATCGCATTCTATTTCTACATCACTTAAACCATTGCTTTCAAAGTCTAAGTTTTTGCCTTTTAAATTCATCGTACCTTTTGTTTCGCCATTCATATCAATTTCGAGATCTTTCACATTCAAATCCACTGTAAGGTTGGTAAAACCGTTCACTTCAATTTCTAAATCTTTTGATTCGAACGTTGAATTGGTAAGCATTTCACAAAAACCATTAAGCTCAATCTTTTCTAGATCGGTAACAGTAATGATTAAATCTGTTGCATTATTTTTAATTGCACTATTCAAGTACAAGGTTCCATTTTTTATCGAATAATCTAAAAGTGCTCCTCCATCCTGAGTTGGAATTGTGTTTTGAATCGAACAACTTGTCCCATTAACCAGAATAAAATGAACAAATCCATTCGCATCAATTCGTGAAAAATGATCTTTTGGTTCATTGTCTTTTACAACATTTGGAATCTTAAAATCAACAGGTTCTATTGAATTCTTTTCTTGCTCAGTATAAAGTTGATTTGGTGACAAAAGAGCCATATTATACAGTTCATTCATGAATCCATTATTAACCGATGGCAGAACTTTATTCTCAGTCACAATTTCTTTTTCTGATTTTAATTCTCGGTTTAACACCTTTACATCAGATCGTTTGATATTTGTTGATTTTAAATCAGTTGTTTTAGTTGAATTAAATTGTACAATTGCCAATATCGTAACAATTGAAATTGAAGAAATACTCGTTAACATAAGCCACATTTTTTTAGTAAATAACCATTTAAGTGTCGCAAATAATCCAACGAACGCAATTCCACCTTTTAGCCAAGAATCGACCGCCGTAAAAGAAACCGTAGTTGGTTCCTCCCGTTTTTCTTTCAGTAATGCATCTAAATCCAATTCTTTCATACAGCCATTGTTTTAGTTGTTCTTTCTGATAATGCTTCCAAAAGCATCTTTCTACCTCTTGACAAACGTTGTTTTACTGCATCAACTGAACATTCTTGAATTTCAGCAGTTTCTTTTAAGGAAAAACCAGCTATTTCAAAAAGAATAATACAATTGCGATAATCCAATGAAAGCATATTTAAAGCCTCATAAAGTTCATCATGTTGGAAGTTTTTTTCAACGGAATAAGAATGATCTTGGGTATTTTCAACACCTTTCACTTCTGCAAATGACAAAGGCTGATTTTTTCTACGAAAATTAGCATGTACTTTCGTTGTTATTCCAAAAAGAAAAGACAAAAATGCTTCTCGATTTTTCAAGGAATCAAATTGCTCAAAGGCAATCACCAAGGTATCATGCATCAAATCGTTAAAATCACAAACACCATAAGAACGTGCTTTACAAAATCGTTCGAAACTCCCGTGCACAGGTTCGTACAATTCCATAAATTGTTTCTTTTTTGTCATTCGATTCGCGTACTATTTGCTTCTTAAAACAGTAAGTGTTAACCTCTTTAAAAAGGTGACAAGAAAAAGTGAAAAAAGTTGAAGCAAAAACTATTATTTAACAACCTGTTCAAGCATTGGCACAAACTTAAATGCCCCAAAATCTTCTGAATCAAATGTCGTTTCAGATGTTTTAACAACACGTTTCATCACTTGATGCACTCCTTCACCTACTGGAATCACCATAATCCCTCCTACTTTCAATTGTTCGAATAATGCAGGTGGAATCTCAGGAGCACCACATGTTACGATGATTTTATCGAATGGAGCAAATGTAGGTAGACCTTTATATCCATCTCCAAACGACAAGCGAGGAACGAAATTTAAATCGTGAATGATTTTCTTCGCTTTTAAGTGTAATTCTTTTTGACGCTCAATTGAGAAAACGCGCGCCCCTAATTGACACAAAATACATGTTTGAAATCCTGATCCTGTTCCAATTTCTAGAATTTTATCACCTTTTTGAACTTCCAATAATTGTGTTTGAAACGCAACTGTCAAAGGATGAGAAATTGTTTGTCCAGCACCAATTTGAAACGCCATGTTCGAATACGCTTGTTCAACAAAGGCTTTATCCAAGAAAAAATGACGTGGAATTTTATCAAATGCTTCAAAAATTGCCATGTTCGTAATGCGCTCATCTTCCTTTAATTCATTGATGAGTTGCTTACGCATTCCTTTGTGTTTGAACGTATCTTGCATGTTGCAAAAATAGAACTTCGAAGCAAACATCTCAAGTTGATTTTCAAACATTCGATTGTTAATCTTTCTTTTGAGAATTGAAAACAGCAAAACCGTTAACAAAACCATAAAACCGTTGATAAAATCACCGATTGAAATTCACCTTTTTTACATCACTACTCACATGTGTTTATTATATTTGACCTGCTTAAAAAAATCTAGAATGGCTATTTCTAAAAAAGAACTTGAATTTAATATCAACGACGATCAAATGCGTCTAAAAATCTCAGCACTTGAGCGCGAATTAGCGATTGTAGCTGAAGGTGGAGGAAAAAAACGCATTGAGAAATTACACGAAAGTGGTAAATTATCAGCTCGTGAACGCATTGATTTATTGTTAGACCCAAATAGCGACCGCTTTGAAGTTGGGGCTTTGGCTGGTTATGGAATGTACAAAGAGCACGGTGGTTGTCCATCTGCAGGAGTTGTAGTTGTAATTGGTTATGTTTCCGGAAAACAATGTATTGTGGTCGCAAATGATGCTACTGTAAAAGCTGGAGCTTGGTTCCCTATTACAGGAAAGAAAAACCTACGTGCACAAGAAATCGCAATGGAAAATCGTTTGCCGATCATCTATCTTGTGGATTCTGCAGGTGTTTATCTTCCAATGCAAGATGAAATTTTCCCTGATAAAGAACATTTTGGACGTATCTTCCGCAATAACGCGGTGATGAGCTCAATGGGAATTGTCCAAATTGCGGCAGTTATGGGAAGTTGTGTTGCTGGTGGAGCCTATTTGCCTATTATGTCAGATGAATCGTTAATTGTAAACAAAACAGGAACAATTTTCCTTGCTGGATCTTATTTGGTGAAAGCTGCAATTGGTGAAAGTATTGACAATGAAACTTTGGGTGGAGCAACAACGCATACAGAGATTTCTGGTGTTTGTGATTACAAAACAGAAAACGACCAAGAATGTTTGGCTACAATTCGTGACTTAATGGATAAAATCGGTCAACCTGAAAATGCCGGTTTCGACAGAAAAGAAGCGAAAATGCCTAAAGAACCTTTGAAAAATGTATATGGTATTTTACCTGCGGATCGTTCAAAGCCATACGACACAAAAGAATTAATCAAATGTTTGGTGGATGATTCTGAATTTACTGAATACAAAGAAGACTACGGAAAATCAATCATTTGTGCGTATGCACGTATCGATGGTTGGGCTGTTGGAATCGTTGCTAACAACCGTGAAATCGTAAAAAGTGCCAAAGGTGAAATGCAATTCGGCGGTGTAATTTACAGTGATTCAGCAGATAAATCAGCTCGTTTCATTATGAATTGTAACCAGAAAAATATTCCGTTAGTTTTCTTGCAAGACGTAACTGGCTTCATGGTTGGTTCGAAAAGTGAACACGGCGGAATCATCAAGGACGGTGCTAAAATGGTAAATGCCATGGCAAATTCAGTAGTTCCTAAATTCACTGTTGTAACAGGAAACTCTTACGGTGCAGGAAATTATGCAATGTGTGGTAAAGCGTATGATCCACGTTTGATTGTTGCTTGGCCAACTGCGGAAATTGCCGTAATGAGTGGAGCCTCGGCTGCAAAAGTATTGTTGCAAATTGAAGTTGCATCTTTAAAATCAAAAGGTGAAGAAATTACACCTGAGCGCGAAAAAGAATTGTACGACACAATCAAAAATCGCTACGACGAGCAAATTTCACCGTATTACGCTGCTAGTAGAATTTGGATTGATGCGATTATTGATCCAGCTGAAACGCGAAAAGTGATTTCTATGGGAATTCAAATGGCAAGTCACAAAAAAGCAGAAAAGCCATATAATGTTGGAGTAATTCAAACGTGATATAATGATTTGAAGATTTGAAGATTCAATAATTCGATGATTCGATGATTCAAAAATTTAAATATTTAAATTTTCAAACTAAAATTAAAATATGCATTTAGACTGGCAAGTAAAATATTATCCAGAATTAACAACGAATGAATTTCATGATATCATTGCGTTGCGCTTAAAAGCATTTGTTGTTGAACAAAATTGTTCTTACCTCGATTTAGACGGTAAAGACAAAAAATGCTATCATTTAATTTGTCGTGACGGATTCGGAAAAGTTGTTGCAACAGCTCGTATTTTACCTCCAGGAATTTCTTATGCTGAAGTATCAATTGGTCGAGTTGTGTTAGATCAAGAAATCAGAGGAAAAGGAATTGGCCATCAATTAATGGAGCAATCAATGAAATTTATCAACGAAGAATTTGGTGCTGTTCCAGTTCGTATTTCTGCTCAAAAACATTTAGAGAACTATTACAATACACACAATTTCATCAGCACAGGAAAAGAATATTTAGAAGATGACATTCCGCATGTTGAAATGTTAAATACCCCAAATTAATTCTATGAAAACAAACTTTTTTATCTACAGTTCTGCGGCCATCTTGGTCCTTAGCAGCTGTAAAACAAGTGATAATCGACAAACATCTGACGCAAAAGAATCTAAATCTAGTTCTGTCGCTAATGTTGGTTCTGAAAGTATTGATTTATCTTATTTAGACAAAAGCATTCGTCCACAAGATGATTTCTTTCAATTTTCAAATGGTACTTGGATAGCAAACAATCCAGTTCCGCCTTCAGAATCGCGTTGGGGAAGTTTTAATGAACTCGAGTTGAACAACAAAATTAAGCTGAAAGCAATTTTAGATGAATGTAAATCCAAACAATCAACTCCAGGTTCAGATGCTGATATTCTAGGGAAATATTATGCTTCTTTTATGAATATGGAAGCCAGAAATACATTAGGAATAGCTCCAATTAAAGCAGATTTAGATAAAATTAAAAGTTTAAAATCGAAAGGCGATATCGTATCAATTGTTGCTGAACAACACATTCAAGGTATTAATTCACTTTTTGGTTTTGGGGTTGGGCAAGATTTAATGAATGTTGATCGCAATGTTGTTTACATTGGTCAAGGTGGAATTGGCCTTCCAAATAAGGAATATTATACGAGCGATAATAAAAAGGAAATTCTAAGACAATATACGCTGCACATTTCGACAATTTTCCAATTATTGGATATTCCACAGGATCAGGCAGATAAAAGAGCCCAGGGTGTTGTTGAATTCGAATCAAAATTGGCTTCAGCTAGTATGGCACCTGCTGAATTGCGTATTCCAGAGAAAACATATAATCTAATGTCGCGTGAAGATGTCATTAAATCAACTGGAACGTTCAATTTAGATTCATATTTGTTGAATGTTGGAAGTAGATCTTTTGATTCCATTGTTGTAAGTCAACCTGAATTCTTAGCAAAAATCAATACTATGATGACGGAGGAATCTATGGAATCATGGAAAGATTATTTATTATGGTCTACGATTAATCATTATGCTGGTCACTTAGGTGAGAAATTTGTCAATGCAAATTTTTCATTCTATGGTAAAGTACTGAGTGGAAAATCTGAAATGAAACCTTTAGAAGATCGTGTGATAGATGAAATCACGAACAAGGAGTTTGGTGAAATTCTTGGTAAAGCTTTCGTTGAAAAATACTATTCTGAAAAAGCACAAGAACGAGTAAATACAATGGTTGATAATCTTTTAATCGTTTTCAAAGAACGCATTGCTAGTTTGGATTGGATGTCAGCTGAAACTAAAAAAGAAGCTACAAACAAATTAAATTCTATTGGACGTAAATTAGGTTTCCCAAGTAAATGGGAGGATTTTTCTGCCTTAACATTTTCTGCAGACAATTACATTGAGAATTTAAAATTAGAAAGTAAATTCTCTCATCAAAAAAACATGAATGACCTTGCAAAACCTGTTGACAAAGAAAAATGGGGAATGCCAGCGCATATGGTGAACGCATATTATCATCCACTATTAAATGAAATCGCCTTCCCTGCTGGAATTATGCAAGCGCCTTTCTTCGATGAAAATGCTGAAGACGCTGTCAATTATGGTCGTATTGGAATGGTAATCGGACACGAATTTACACATGGTTTTGATGACATGGGTTCTAAGTTTGCAGCGGATGGTTCATTCAAAAATTGGTGGACAGAATCAGATCGTAAATTATTCGAAGAAAAAACGGGAATTCTTGGCGCAACGTTTTCAGGATTTTGTCCAATTGATGGACATTGTGTGAACCCAGATTTAACGATGGGAGAAAACATTGCCGATTTAGGTGGTTTAACAATGGCATATTACGCCTACAAACGAACACAAGAATTCAAATCAGGAAAAGAAGTAAATGGCTTCACTCCTGCTCAACGTTTCTTTATTTCATATGCACAATTGTGGAAAATCAATTACACTGAAGAAGAGTTAAAAAATAGAATTGCGAACGACCCTCATTCTCCTGGAATGTATCGCGTGAATGGACCATTGATGAATTGTCCTGAATTCTTTGAAGCATTTGATGTGAAAGAAGGTGACAAAATGAGAAATCCTCAAGAAAAAGTTGCTAGAATTTGGTAATTCTTAGAATATAGAATTTAGATTATAGAGTTTGGAAAGCGGTGAAAAAATTCACCGCTTTTTTTATGCGCTGACAATTCGGGATTGATGATTGATGATTCCTGATTCGTAATTCGTGATTCGTGATTGAAGGATGAGAATTGATGATTGAAGGTTGATGATTCATGATTCATGATTCATGATTGGTAATTCATGATTGAGGATTGAATGTTGAGGATTCCGTCTACCCAAATGACTAGAATTTTAAAAGACTAGATATTTAGTCTTCTGTAAAAAAAAGAAGCAAAATCCTTCGAAATTGATTCTATTCAAACCAGAAAAACATAAAAAATTAATCTGTAGCTTACCATTGTATAAACAATAAAAAAGCCCCATCCGGTTTATCCGGACAGGGCTTTCAAAGAATTATATCTAAATTATTTAATACCTAAATAATCTTTTGCTTGTTTATCTGTTGGATCAACAGTATTTACCAAAGTCCAATACTCTTTTGCTTTAACAGCATCTTTCGCAGGTGAAGTTACATAGTAATCACCTAAATATTTCGCTGCTTCAATGAAAATAGCTTTGTAACTATTTGATGCTCTTTCCTCAACTTTAACCAATTCTACAACTTTCTCATAGAATGGTTTCGCTGCATATGTTTTGTTATTATCTAATTGATATGAAGAACGTGCTCTCCAGAAGAATCCAGCTGCATATGTTGAAGAAATCGCGTTTAACTTAGCGAAAGCACTATCAGCCAAGGCATAATTTTTAGGACCAACAAAATAAGCTTTACCTAAATCCAAATATTCACCAGGTGTTAAAGCTGTGCTTTTTTCTTTAAGTGTATAATACTCAATTGCCTTATCGTATTTTTTTGCTTTCATATACAATTTAGCAATTTCAGGAGCTAATTCCACAGCAACTTTACTATCCAAAGAAGATGCTTTTTCTAATTCCAAAATTGCCAATGAATCTTGTCCTAATTTAGAATATGCCAATCCTTTGTATTTGTAATCTGTATATAAAATTTTATCAGATGGTACAATCGTAAAGTAATGGTTCAACAATTCAATTCCTTTTGTAGGACCATCTGTAACTGTTGCACATTCGATTAATGAATACGCTTTCATTCTTTCTAAATAGAAATTTGTCAATCCAGCTTTTTCAACATTATCAAACTCTGTAATTGCATCGCAATACTGTTTTCCAACGAACATTGCTGTTGCGTAACGGAAACGTGCTTCTGTACTATTGTTTAATTCCAAGTATTTTTTCCAGTTTGCAATTGCTTTCTCTGATTGCTTAAACATCATAAACAACTCGGCATTTTCACGATATGCTGGTGCGTAAGTTGGGTCTATCGCTTGAGCTTCTTTGTATTTTTGATCTGCTAATTCAAAGTTTTTCGCACGTTGGTACAATTTAGCTGTTCGAACAATTCCACGAGGTGACTTTGGATTAATTTCCAATACTTTGTTATAACTTTTAATAGCTGGAGAACCATCTGCTGGAGTTTTCAAATACAAAGCATCTCCCATTAATAAATGACCATCTTCATTGCGTGGATCCAATTTGATCGCAAGTTCTAATAAAGTAATCGCTTCATCAAGACTTTTCGTTTCAGATGTGATATACGTTTCTGCAATTGCACGTAACACTTCAGCATTTTTATTTTTAGTCATTGAAGTTGCTTTTGCAAATTGAGCCTTTGCTCCTGTTGCGTCCCCATTTATCCAAAGTGTTTTTCCAGCACCAACATATGACAACGGAGCCACTTGATCAACTTTCAATGCATTTGACCAATGATATTTAGCTGAATCAAGCTCACCTCGTTCATAAAAGTTTTCTCCAAAATAAAATTGGTAACAACCATTTGCTGGTTCTGCAGCAATCAATTTTCTAAAATCTGAATCAGCATCTGCAAAACGCTCATTATCTGTCTTTTGAATTGCCTCTTTCAAGGTTTGACCGAAAGAAGTTGAACTAACTAATAACGCTAATGCAACTAGGTTTTTTGTGTTCATGTTTTTATTTTTCTTATTTGTACTTGTCCTTTATCAATTGTCTTGCCAAAAATAGAATTCTTTATTCAAAGAGACTATTTTCTTACAATATTTCCTTTATTCTTCATCAAGTTGTATCAAACGAACCGGTGCATTTGCAGGAACCAACGCTGATTTTTGAACAATCAATTGTCCTTTTTCACCAATCATGAAGTTCACAAAGCTTGAAAACACGCTACTTCTACCCGCAAAATTAATCAACCAAATTTCTCGAGACAATGGATAATCTTGTGTAAACAAATAGCTAGCATATGGTTTTAAATAATCTTTTTTACCATCCACTGAAACAGACATAACTGTAATCCCGTCTAAAAATGCTAATGCATCAAAATCATCTGCATCAGAAATCCAATTTACACCGATTACACCCAATGCACTTTTATTCTTTTTCACATAATCAATCACTTGTTGATTCCCTTTCACTGCGAACACATTGATTGGTAATTTCTTAAGCTTACAAAGCTCCTTTAAATAATAGAAATTAGCAGAATTCTCTTGATCAAACACAACATTGATACGTGTTTTCAATTGTGGCCAAAGTGTATCCTTTCCATTTAATATGCGCTTTAACTGATCTATTGTAATTAAACTATCCTTATTTTCTGGATTTGTAATCAAGGCAATTCCTTCAACTGCAACTTTATCACTGCGAACTTCAATTTGCTTCTTCTTCAAGTCACTCAACTCTTTTGCATTTAATTGACGTGAAATACAGATTGTTTTGTAATCTCCGGAATAGAATTTTTCAATGATTTCTCCTTCTGGTAAATAAGAAGGAACAATATCATATTTTGGAAATTGGCCTTCAAATGTATCAATACTTGTTTCAAATAATGGCTTGAAAGATTCTTCAATCAATATTACGGTTTCATTGTTTGCAGAAGTACCCGTCCCATCTCCATAATTTGTACAAGCAGCTAATGCAACTGCCGTCAATCCAGCAACGATAAATTTGATGTTCTTTTTCATAGTTCCTTATTTTTTAATCATTTTATATAAACGATAACTTCTGAAGATGGCATACAACACTAAAATAACCAACAGAATATTTTTTCTGCTTTCTGTCATTGTGCCTGCCGTCAAGTTTTCAAACTTTATGTAATAAGCAAGTACCAAACACATCACTATGGCGAATAGTGAGATAACTTTGTTAACTGATTCCATTAAACAAAAATATAAAAAAAATCCCCGAAAGACACGTCAATCGGGGATTAATAAATCAAAGAAAAATTATTCTAACGTAAAATTAATTGGTAGCTGGAACCATGAAGAGGTACTACGACCGTTCAATTTTCCAGGCTTCCAAGCTGGCATGCTTTTAACAACTTTCAACGCTGCTTTATCACATTCAGGACAACCTGCAACACCACGAACAACTGTTACTTGTGAAATAGATCCATCAACTGAAACGACGAATTTCAAATAACATTTTCCTTGGATATTGTTTTCAATTGCCACTTGAGGATAAACCAAGTTATTTTGGATATACGCCATCATTGCTGCTGAACCTCCAGGGAAAACAGCTTCCTCATCTACGAACATAGCTGGTTCATCTGGTTTCGGTGGATCTGGAACAGGATCTGGTCCTGGATCAGGAGTGTTAACAAATGGATCACCATTTCCTTTTTGATCTTTGTCACCAGCTTTTGGTGCGTCATCAGACTGAATAAATGGAGGATCTTCAACTGGTAGGTTTGTAACTACCGGCGGAGTAAACGCTACACGCTCTTCCAATGGTGGTGGAGGTGGAACTAACTCTTTTGGTGGAGGTGGAACTTCCTCTTCCATCGGTGGAGCCACTTCAACAAATTGACTGTTATCTTTTTTCGCAACAATCTGTTCGTCTTCTGGTTTACTCTGATAGTAAGCAACTGTACCAAACGTCAATCCTAAGATTAAAATGAAACTTCCTAAAATGATTAGAATTAGTTTACTGTAATCTTTTCTTAAAACATACGCTCCATATTCTTGGTTACGCTGTTCAAAAACGACATCATTTCGTTGGTCAGAAGTTACCTGAGCCCATGCACCTTGAGAGAAGTAATCATACAATGTTACTCCAGCTACTAGTGCGATTAATATTAATATGAGTGTCATACTATTTTGATTTAGCTTTTAATAAATCTAACTCTGATTTCAAGATGTCAACAGGTGCAATCATACCAATATCAGCGATTTTCAACTCATCAACTAAGTCGATGAAGTTTTTACATGTTGCTTTATCATCTGTCTTAATCAAGACTTTAAGCGCTTTTTTGTTTTGCTTAGCTTCAATCATTTTTTTGGTAAAAATTGAATCTACCATTTGTTTGCTTTCCACTAATTTTTCTAAACGCTCTTTTTCTTGAATCACGTATTTGTTACCTTTTGCTAACAAAGCTCTAACGCCATCAGGACTGAAATTTGTTTCTTTCAATTCTGTTGGTGGCTCACCTTGTTTATTACCAATTGGAAAAAATTCATCCTCATAATAATAAATTTTGTCTTCCGTTAACAAAAAAGTAATCGCATTATTAATTTTCGTAGGTTCGATTTTAGCCAACTCTTCGTCTGTCAACTTAGCAGGATAAACCAAACTCATTACTTTAGGCTTTGCAAACGTTGTCGTCAATACGAAGAAAGTCAACAACAAGAAAGCCAAATCCACCATCGGAGTCATGTCTACTTTCGTAGAACTCTTCTTGGCTCTTTTCTTTCCTTTATCGTGGCCGCCACCGCCACCGCCTTCTGCTATTTCTGCCATAATTCTTCTGTATTACATTGGAGCCATCTCCAAAGAAGTTATAAAATTCAAGTTATTCAAGTCCAACTCTCTGAAAACATCGATTACTTTTTGCGCATTCGCATACAATGTTTTACTATCAACTCGCAGAATAAACTTCGGCACAAAATCTTTTGGATCAGGATTTAACCCGTCCATTTGTGCTACTTCATATGCTGTTCTTCCTGAGTTAACTGCTGCACGGTTTCCGAAATCAATCCAATCTTTCAATTGGTTTTTCGTTGAATCCAAATAAGGAATTCCTGGCGTGTTAAATTGACGTCTCTCATCTGTACTTAAATCTAAGTACTCAGGTAATTCACCAATTGTACAACCAAATGTTTCCATTAATGTAAATTCTTCGACCTGTTTTTCAGTTAATTTAAGGGAACTGTATTTCCCCATCATACTTGTGATCAATTCTCTTTTAGCTTCTGGATCAGACATTTTAAAGAAAACACGACCACCAGCATCAACCGTTACAAGTACAACATTAGCTGGAATAGCCATGTCACTGATACTTGTTGGGATATCAACATCAACTGGATCACTAGGACGAATACTTGCAGCAAGCATGAAGAAAGTAACAAGCAAGAAAGCCAAATCCACCATAGGAGTCATATCTATGGACGGGCTGCTTTTGGGCATTTTAATTTTAGGCATTTCCCTTCAATTTAATTAGTTACTTTTTCTTCTTAATTATTTGTTTGAAGCAGAGAAATCTTGAACGATTGTAAATGCTGCTTCATCAATGCTATAAGTCATTGTATCAACTTTCGTAGAGAAGAAGTTGTACATAACAATTGCGATAGTCGAACCTGTAATACCAAATGCTGTATTGATCAAGGCTTCAGAGATACCTGCAGAAAGTTTAGCTGGATCAGGAGTACCTGAAGACATCGCAGCAAACGAAGAGATCATCCCCAATACCGTTCCAATCAAACCTACCAACGTTGCGATAGAAGCACAAGTTGAAAGAACAACCAAGTTTTTAGACAACATAGGTAATTCTAAAGCTGTAGCTTCTTCTAACTCTTTTTTCAATGATTCAATTTTTTGTTCTTTATCCATTGAATTGTCTTCAGCAACGTGAGAATATTTCTCTAAACCTGCACGAACAACATTCGCTAATGAACCTCTTTGAGCATCACACTCTTCAATTGCAGTTGCAACTTCTTTCGTTTCTAATAAACCTTTGATTTTAGAAATGAATTTATCGATGCTTCCTTTTCCTTTTGCTCTTGTTAATGTAATGAAACGCTCAACAGAGAAAGTAATAATAATAATGTTAATCGCTACAAGAATTGGTACGATGAATCCTCCTTTGTGGATCAAACCAAAAATGTGACCGATACCTTCTTCTACTGGCTCGTTTTCCCAATATGGTAAATTAGCTTTCGCATCTTTTAAACCATTTACGAAGTTTGCTGGGTTACCAAATACTAATTTGTAAATAAGTACACCAATTACCAATGCAATAACAATAGCGATTGCCGCCATTAAAGATGAAAAACCACCTGATGTTTTTTGATTGTTGCTCATAATACTAAATTTTATTTTATCCTTTATTTTACGATTTAGGTGCCAAACATAACAAAAAACTTTCAATAGTTCTACAAATAAGCACTACGTTTTTATTTAATTGTTAGCCTTTTTATTTAATGTGTTCGTTTTAGCATTTTATCTGTTAAAACGAACACATTTTCAACCTATTTCTTGTGTTATTTAATTATTAAATTGTTATTAAAATTTTATTAATCAAGTGCGAAATTGATTGATAAATTAAAGTATGAAGGAACTTTTTTTCCATGACTTTCGGCAGGAATCCATGGTGGCATCGCTTTCAAAACGCGAATCGCTTCTTTGTCACATTCAGGACAACCTGGAATTCCGCGTAACACTTTCACTGAACTAACTGTTCCATCAACATTTACAATAAACTTTAAATAACAAACACCTTGAATATTTTCAGCTTGTGCAATATGTGGATATTCCATCTCGTTCTGAATGAAACCTGCCATTTTTGTATGTCCCCCAATATACGAAGCTTCAATTTCAGGGAATTCTTCTGGTTTGAATGTTCCTTCACCCTCACCACCTTCTTTTTTCTCCTGTTCTTTTTTCGTAGTTGTCAAACCATCACCGATTTTCTCTTTGTTTTCAGCGCCAGTTTTTAAGGCATCTAATTCTTCTTGCGTTAGAACTTTTGTTTCGACTACCTCATTTGTAACAACTGGTTCGATGTTCTGAACAGTTTTTTCCTGTGATTCAGGCTGATCCTCCACTACTTCCTCTTTTTTCTCCTCTTCTTTTTTGATGTCGTCATTTTTGCGAAGGTCTAATTCAATTTCAACTTGCGTTACATCTTTGTTTTTAATTGTTGCAACCTCTTCTGGAGCAGATGAACTAAATGAACTGTAAGCTGCAGAAACGCCACCGATTCCAAATAACATAGAACCCATGATAATTAATAAGGTTTTATCATAATCGCGGCGAATCACATAAGCGCCATATTCTTTATTGCGATTTTCAAAAACAACATTATTGCGAACAGTTGATGTTACGCGTTGCCAACTTCTTGAAGAGAAATAATCGTAAAGCGATACGATGGCAACTAAAACGATAATACTTAAAATCAGAATCATAATACATAGTTTTAAAAGATTGATACTTTGTGTACTTACTCAATTGATTGTCGACAATGATTGATACACTTTTCCTTTTTATTGGTTCAATCAAACTTATACGAAAACCTATGTATTTCCCGCACTAAAGTGCAAATGGTAGTTTTGATTGATTTAACAGTCATTCCTGATTGGTTATCGAAAAATAAAAGATGAAAAAATGTTACTTAACTACAAAAAGACATTATTCAAACAGACAAGTTCATAGCTTGATTTTCTAGTTTAGCTTCAAACGGTGGTTTTCGAACTGCCGTTTTTTATTTATTAATTAACTTCGCTAAAAGATTTAGAATGATATTATATCTACATGGTAATTGGGGTGCTGTTAGAACTATGCCAGGCTGGCTTGTTGCATTATGTTTTTTCGGTCCACTTGTTTTTGCTCTCTTTTATTTAATTTTTGGTAGTGGTCGAAAACACGACAGTAATTGGGAAAAAGGAATATTTCCTGAAAACATGAAGTTTAACCGCGATAATTTGATGGAAGCCTACATTTGCTTGGCGGCATTGATGATTCAAAAAGACCGTTACAATTACTCTGAAAAATTGCTTTTTCTTAATTCATATTTCAATAATCATTTCCCAAATGAAACCTACAATTTTGGTGATTCTTTGAGTTTTAGCTTTAAACATCCCATTCAACTAAAGACTATTTCGTTTTGGCTGAAAAAACATTTAAAAGAACCTGCCAAACGTTCACAAGTGTTGTATTTCCTTGCTGGAATCGCTGCTGTTGATGGAGTTTTTACGCAAAAAGAAGAAGCATTAATGAAAGAATTGGCTGCTTTACTCGGGTTATCTGATCAAGACTTAAAAGCAGTATTGGCACAATATTCCTTTGAAACCGAAGCAGAATATTACAAACGTATCAATTCCAACAGCTCTTCATCTACTGCGAAAAACATTAACACTTCAGCACGCATTGAACTTGCATATCAAGTATTGGGATTAACTTCCGCGGCAAGCATTCAAGAAATTAAGAGTGCGTATCGTAAATTGGCCATGGTGCATCATCCAGATAAATTCATGAATGAATCGCCGGAACAAATTAAATTGGCACACGAACGTTTCCAAAAGATTTTGGATGCGTATGAGTTGTTAGAAAAAATGAAAGGTTAATAAATCAATTCAAAGTTTGTAGGAAAGCCATCGTATCAACACCGTCGGCATAATCATCCAACATTGGACATTGCGCTTTACCGAACGGAATAAAATTCTTTCCGACAATTGCTTGAAGTTGATCTTTGTGTTCGGATAAATACTGTTCAACCTCCTCTGCCGAATCATAATAGTGATAATGAACGATTGCCAAAGGACTAAACAATTCAGTCGATTCTTTCAAGAGTACAAAATTGTTGTCTAATAATTCGTGTTGATTTAATAGAAACACCGCTTTGTTGTAATCGTAATTATTCGCGTATTTGTTATGATTGACTACCTCGCCGTGCTGAATGATTCCTTCAAAAAAGCGGTTCAATTCAAATCCTTTTGGAATCAATAAATGTGACACATTGCGACAACCAAGTCCATAATAGTTGAAAATATCATTTCCTAGTTCGTGGATATCTTCTGCCGTTTCTTCACCGGTAATAACTGCCAAAGAAGTACGATTGCGTCTAAAAATGTGTGGATATTTCCCGAAATACTGTTCAAAATACTTCAAAGAATTGTCTGAACCTGTTGCGATCACAGCGTCCACCTCACCTATTCTACCCGTTGTGAATTCCATGCGGTTTTTCAATTCTGGTAAGAACTGAATTAAGTGATAACCAAGTGCTGGTAATAAGGTTTTATCGTCTGAACTTAACTTACAAACAGCAATATGTCCGGATAAAACAGCGCACAAGAAATCATGAAAACCAACCAGCGGAATATTTCCCGCCATGATCAAGGCTACTTTTTTCGGATTTGTAGAAAACTGATAACGTGCAGCCCAAGCTGTAAGCTGTTCTTCCGTTAATTGACTTCCAAGTGCCAAGAGGGATTGCTGTACATTTTCTTTCGTGAACCAACCATTGTAAAAGAATTGTCGGCCAACAACACCTTTTAAGGTCAAATATTCCTCTTCGGTTACGCCAGAATCGTATCCATTCCACTCTGCTCCTTCTCCTAAAGCTACCATTAACTTGCCCAATTGAGCAAATGCTTTTATAATTTCTTCCTGTTTCACGCTGCAAAATTACCTTCAAACATTCGATTGAAGATAAATATTTGTATTTTTTTATGCAAAATGAACAAAACAATTCGTCAAGCGTTGCTATATTTGCAAACCAAAATTTTTGAGTCATGGCAATTATGATTACGGACGAATGCATTAACTGCGGAGCTTGCGAGCCTGAATGTCCGAATAACGCAATATATGAAGGTGGTGCTGAGTGGAAATATTCAGACGGAACTACGCTTAAAGGAATAATTACAACATTGGATGGAGAGGAAATCTTAGCAGATAAATCTTTTGAACCAGTTGATATGGATGTGTATTACATTGCTCACGACAAATGTACGGAGTGTGTTGGTTTCCACGATGAGCCACAATGTGCGGCTGTTTGTCCTGTTGACTGTTGTGTTGACGATCCGAATTACAGAGAATCAGAAGACGAATTATTGGCGAAGAAAAGTTTCTTGCATTTATAAGACGTTTCATTTCAAGGATATAAAAACGGTTCAAGTTCATTGAGCCGTTTTTTTTTGCTCAAAAAGTGATTTTTTTCAAAGATTGCTTGACAATTCAGAATTCTCATTAACTTTGCGGCGGGGTAAGTCTTGTACGACCAGCTCCTTCTGACTCCTCCAGGACGGGAACGTAGCAAAGGTAAGAAGTTGAGCGGTGCGATATGAGTAGCTTACCCCTCTTTTTTTGTCCAAGAATTTGGAAATCCTCCAAAAAGCTGTTTTTCTGAGTACATAATCATCCGGACGCATCAACAAAACAATTCAAAAATTTTAGTAGTTTAGTGTTAGGTTTATGGACCTACGGAAGGTAAGCCAATTCAATAAACTTTTGTTGTATTTGTGCACTTTTGTGAGAGGAAGGTGAGCTTAGAAACAAGTTAGATGCAACAACGACACTCAAGATAACACAAGATGAAATTAGCCAAGAAAACACTAAAAGTTTTAATCATTAGCCTATCAATATTGATGATAATTGGTCAAATTCAATTGTTTTTTCAAATAAGAAGAGATGAACCACTAAATTTTATTGAATTAGGATATCCATTTCAATATTTTTATTTTTCAATTGATGGTAATTTGCTCCAAGGATCAAATCCAAAAAATTTCATCCTTGATTTTGGCTTGATTACAATTGCTACCGCATTATTAACGTTCTTAATAGACAAGATTAAGAAATAATCGGTACAACATCCGTCAACCACCATTCCTCCCAAACCTCCACCCTTCCCCAATTGTGAATAAATCGTAAAAACTACTCTACTCTCATTTCTTACTTAACCGATTCAATGCTTTACTTTTGTCAAAAAAACGGATTTTATGAAATTTTTCATTGACACAGCGAATTTAAACGATATCAAGGAAGCAAATGACCTTGGAATTTTGGATGGTGTTACAACAAACCCATCATTAATGGCGAAAGAAGGCATTACAGGCGAAGAAAACATTATCAATCACTATGTAACAATTTGTAACATTGTTGATGGACCTGTAAGCGCTGAAGTTATTTCAACTGATTTCGAAGGAATGGTGCGTGAAGGTGAAAAATTGGCTGCTTTACACAAAAACATCGTGGTTAAAATCCCAATGATTCCAGAAGGAATTAAAGCAATTAAATACTTCTCAGGAAAAGGAATTAAAACAAATTGTACCTTGATTTTCTCTGCTGGACAAGCATTGTTAGCTGCGAAAGCTGGAGCAACGTATATTTCTCCATTCTTAGGTCGTTTGGATGATGTGTCAACAAATGGTTTGGATTTGATTGCTCAAATTCGTTTGATTTACGATAACTACATGTTCGATACGCAAATCTTAGCAGCATCTGTTCGTCACCCAATGCACATTATCAATTGTGCTGAAATTGGATCTGATGTAATGACTGGACCGTTAAGCGCGATTAAAGCATTGGCAAAACATCCATTGACTGATATTGGTTTGGCGCAGTTCCTTGCTGATCACGCAAAAGGAAATAACTAATTAGGCAACGTATTTTCACGTTGAATTACTTCGTTCTTTAAAATTTCATCTACTCATCCGTCAGTTGACGGACTCTACGATGAAATTTTAGGCGAGCCTCGTACTTCTTTGTGAAAACTCGTTTAGAATTCATATAAAATAGAAAAGAGCGATTAGATGATCTAGTCGCTCTTTTTAGTTTGCTCTTTTTATTTCTTTGGTTCAAGTGGTTCATCGCGCAATTTGATGAAGGGTTGTACCTTTTCGTTTTCAATTAAAACGGTCAAATTGTAATAAACCAATTTCCATTCGCCTTTCTTTTTCACCATGATTCCGCTGCCGCGACAACCGCGCATCCACGTGTCTAAATCTTCATCAAACCACGCCATTTTCTTGTTTTCGGAATACATCCAAACGCGATTCGATGGTTTGAAATCCCACGCTCTTCCCTTGTCGAAATACGGTTTTGCGAATGCTGAAAAAGCATCTTTGTCCCAACGTTCTCCCGGCGCAGTACCAAGATAAACAAAGGATTTGTCCATCAAGTCAAAAAACGAATCGTAATCCGCTTTTGCAGCTGCTTTGTGCCAATTGTTGATCAAGGAATCAAGTTCCTGCGCATTCGTTGTAGAAACCAAGAAGGACGTAACGAGTAAGAGTATATATTTCATTTCGGTCTTTTTAGAATTAAAAAAGAGGCTATCTAAAAAGACGGCCTCCTTGTCAAATTTATAGGTGATTTAAAAGTACTCTTTAGACACCTTATTTTGTTGTAGCTTTTGATTTCTCAAGAGCCATACACATTTTCACTGCATTTTTTACGTTCACAACTCCACCGGTAACTGAAAGTGTTGCAAAATCAACTTTTTCAGTCGTTGAACCTGGTTTCAATTGCTGTGTTCCTTTATATGATTTCGCTGATTTCAACATCACTTCTTTGATTTCTTTCATCGTCAATGTTGGGAAATAACCTTGTAACAAAGCAGCAACTCCAGCAACCATTGGCGCTGCCATTGATGTTCCGTTCAATTTCGCGTAATCACTTTGTGGTACTGAATTGTAAATATCGTGTCCTGGAGCAAAAACGTCCACTTTTGTTTGTCCGTAGTTTGAGAATGTAGCCGCCAATTTATCAGAAGTCATTCTAGTTGAAGCTCCAATTGTCAAGAACATATCCAATGGTTTTGTTTGGAAGCTGTACATTGAAGTTGGATAATTTGGATCTGTATCGATGTTTGCATTGTCATTTCCAGCTGCGTGCACTAATAAAACACCTTTAGAATCAGCGTATTTAAATGCTTCGTACACCTCTTTTTGGTGAACTGAATATGCTTTTCCGAACGACATATTGATTACTTGCGCACCATTGTCAACTGCATAACGAACAGCCAAAGCGATATCTTTATCTTGTTCATCTCCATTTGGTACAGCGCGTAAAACCATTAATTTCACATTATCAGCAACACCGTCACCTCCTAAGTCATTTCCGCGAATTGCACCGATGATTCCACCAACGTGCGTTCCGTGCAATGCTTCAGGACCTTCAACGTTGTTGTTTCCGTAGTTTGTATCTGTAAAATCATGTGGATTATCACCAATTACGGCACGATCATCGAACTCAACATTTAAGTTATAATTGACCATTTGTTCGATTTGCGTTTTTTGTTCGGCCATTATTTCTTTCGTAATCTCACCATTCAAAATTGCCATCGCAAAATCTTTCAATTGGATCATGCTTTCCTCTTCAGGTTTCCATTTCTCCAAATCTTTGATTGTATAATCTGCTTTTCCAATTGTATTTCCAACCATTACAGGAACTTGATCCAACATCATCGTAATCATGTCAATTTGTTCCAAATAGCTCGAATAATTAGAATATTCTGCTTGAACTTCACCTTTTACTTTTTCGTAAAGTGCATATTCTTCTTTTTCAGCAGCAGATAATGTCGCTGGATCGATTCCATCGAATTTTTTAGCCAAATCTCTTAAAATTCGCGTTTTTTCTAGACAAGCCTCATTCACATTTTCACCGTTGGCATTTCCTAAAAAATTCCAACCATTCACGTCATCGATGTAGCCATTTTTGTCATCATCAACTCCATTGTTTGGAACTTCGTCACTGTTCACCCAAATTTTCCCTTCAAGGTCTTTGTGTTCGATGTCAATTCCAGAATCAATTACAGCAACTACAACTGAATTTGATTTTCTCTTTTTCAATAATTTGTAGGCCGCTTCAGTTTCCATACCAGCTTTACCATTGTACCAATTCAATACGCCTTTATCAGGTGCTTGGCCATAAAGTAAATTAGTAATTCCAAATGCAAAAATGGATAAACTAAGTTGAATGATTCTTTTTTTCATAGTGTTGTGAACTTAATAATTGTCAATTAATTGAACGAAAAGTAGAAATTATCTTTTAAACCATGCTCATTTTTTAACCATTCGGTTTATATTTACGTCTTAAGGTAAAAAATGCTTACAAATGGTTCGAACTAACTTGTCACTACTCATTGGATTTATTGCGATTCTATTTTTCTCAATAAACGCTAACGCTCAGCACCATAAATTTGGATTTCAATCATATTTAGAAAAAGCGCCGAACGAAATAACTACCTTCTGTGTACCAAATGATGCGGCAACTAAGAACCTCTTAAGTAAAGAGAAAATCACTATTAAATACCAAACGGCGAATTGGCTGTTTATTTCAACTACAGCAAGTTGGATTGATGCGAAGACGAAAAGTTTGGAGTTAAAAAACTATTATTTTGAATTTGCTCCACCCGTTGCTTTGGCCGATAGTGCCTTGGTGAAACACAATGTTGTTCAAGTACACAACGGAACAGGCGGATTGAGTAATTCGTATACTGGAAAAGATGTAATCGTAGGATTTGTGGATCAAGGAATCGATTGGAATCACCCAGATTTTTTGGATGCGAATGGAAATACACGTGTTTTGCGTTACTGGGATCATTCAACTAACTCAGGCGGAACTGTTCCACAACCGTATAACTATGGAATTGTTTGGGATTCAGCAGCGATTAATAACGGAACGTGTACAAGTACCGAAGAATCAACAGCACACGGTTCAACTGTTGCTGGAATGGGAACTGGAAATGGAAATGCAAACGGTTCCAATACTGGAGTTGCTCCAGATGCAAAAATCATCATCGTTGAAACGAACTTTAATTTATCAAATTGGACCTTATCTATTGCTGACGCCTGTGATTATATCTTTAAAGTTGCGGATACACTTGGACTTCCAGCGGTTGTTAATTTGAGTTTAGGTTCTTATTTAGGAAGTCATGATGGATTGGATCCTGCAAGTGAATATATCGATTCTCTTTTAACTGCAAAAGAAGGACGAATTGTAGTATGTGCAGCAGGAAATTCTGGAAATCAAGGTAAATACCATGTAACAGGAAATGTTGACAGTGACACATCGTTTGTTTGGATACAGAACAATAGTTCTGGAAGTGCTGCTTTTGGACCAAATCACATTTATTTCGATTTATGGTCGGACCAAACGGATGCCTCATTTGATTTTGCATTTGGTGCAGACAAGCCAGGTCCTGCATATGGTTTCAGAGGTCGTACAACTTTCCATCCAGCGCAATCTTCTATTAACGTTCCAATTTTTGACACTATTTACAATTCGAATGGAAACCGCATTGCAACAATTGAAATCTATACAGAACTTGTGAATGGAAACTATCACATGGAAGCGTATTACAGCAATGTGGATTCAACAAGTTATTTGTTCCGTTTTGAAACAAAAGGAAGTGGGAAATATGATTTATGGAGTGGAACATGGATGGGATTAAACAACCTTGTTACCAGTATTCCGACTTCGGTTGTGATGCCAGCGATTGTAAATTATCACATGCCAGATTCATTACAAACGATTGTTTCATCTTGGGCTTGTTCTGATAAAGTAATTACAGTTGGAAATTTTAGAAATAGAAAAAGTCACATTGACAACAACAACAATCCATTTGTGACAGCAGATTTAACGCCTCCGGGCAAACTTTCACCAAATTCAAGTAAAGGTCCAAACAGACATAACAGCCAAAAACCAGACATTTCAGCGAGTGGAGATATTTCACTTTCTGCTGCCCCACTTTGGTTGTTAACGAATCCAGCTTATTGGGCAGCGGTTGATTCTGGCGGTTGGCATGCACGAAATGGTGGAACTTCCATGGCTTCACCAGTTATTTCTGGAATTGCAGCCTTGTACCTAGAAAAATGTAACAAGGCAACTTACGCGGATTTTAAAGCAGATTTGATAGCAACGGCTTATGCTGACTCATATACTGGTTCTTTGCCAAATTACGGCTATGGAAATGGAAAAGCGGATGCATTGGCTTTGATGTTGTTAAATGAATTCTCTGCAACATTGGTTGTAAATGATACGATTTGTTCGAATGTTCCAATTTTGATTAATTCAAGTAATTTGATTCCCATAACTAACGCGCTTTGGGATGACGGATTTGAAGGATATCCATATTCGCCTTTAGTTTCAGGTGATTATTCAGCTTTAGCAATCAATCAAAAAGGATGTACAGCACAAACGGATACTGCAACAATCGAAGTATTACCAGCCTTCCCTATTGATCCAATTTCGGTAAATGGCAATCAATTGTCAACGTTTACGCTTTCGACAAATTATCAATGGACTTTGAATGGTGTTGATATTCCTGGTGCGACAAATTCAATTTTGGATATTACACCGCCTTATGGAACATATACTTGTTACACAATTAATTCAAATGGTTGTGTTTCAGAAACTGCACCAATAGTGATTGTTTTAGGCATAACAGAGCAGATTTCAGATAAAATCTCCATTTTCCCGAATCCAACCAATGATTTCTTTAAAATAAAATCTGAGGAGCCAATTCGTTCAGTAAAAGCTTACAACAACAGTGGTAAACAAGTGATTTTAAACAAAATAGATTCTGAAACGTATTCAATTTCAGGACTACCAAGTGGAATTTATCACGTGATTATTGAGCTTGAATCAGAAAAGATTTACTCAAAAATCACAAGAATGTAATTTGGCTAACAAAGAATTTATATTTTTGGCGACGTAAATAATTAAGAATGAATTTAACAGGTATAATTGCAATTTCAGGAAGACCAGGTCTTTACAAAGTAATCGCTCAAGGTAAAAACAGTATTATCGTTGAGTCTTTGATTGATAACAAACGTTTTCCAGCGTATGCTACGGATCGTATTTCAGCATTGGATGATATTTCTATCTACACATACGATGAAGATGCTCCATTGCGTGATTTGCTTACAGCAATTTACACGAAAGAAGGTGGAAAAGAATGTCCTTCTCACAAAGAAGATTTGAAAGTTCTTGAAGCTTACTTGTTAGAAATTCTTCCTAATTACGATCAAGAAAGAGTTTATCCTTCAGATGTTAAGAAAATGTTCCAATGGTACAATTTATTGCACAAATCTGGAAACTTAAAAGTTGAAGAGGTAAAAGCTAAAGAAGTGGTTGCTGAGAAAAAAGCACCTAAAGCGAAAAAAGCAGCAGCAGCAGAAGGAACAGAAGAAGCAGCTCCAGCGAAGAAAGCTCCAGCTAAAAAAGCGGCTACAACTGCTAAACCAAAAGCTACTCCTGCAGCGAAAGCAGCAAAACCAGCAGCAGCTAAAAAAACAACAGCTACTAAAACAGGTTCAAGTCGCGGAAAATAAGGATAAAGTTGAGCAAGTCACAATTCGACTGTTCAAAACTCCTTTCATTTCCTGAGTGAATCAGTTCTAAAATAATTAAATTTAAAACCCCGAACGTTCGGGGTTTTTTTATGTCCAATTCGTATGAAAATAGAGAAAGCAAAACGCACATTCGTTGCAGAGAATTTACAAATCGATAGTTGGGAATCTATCAAAACCTATTTTGATGATTTACTTGCTCGCACGATAGAAACAAAGGAAGATTACACCAAATGGTTGAAAGACAAAAGTGAATTGGAAGCTGTTTTGGAAGAAGACGCTGCTTGGCGTTACATCAAAATGACAATTGACACGCGTGATGAAGCCTTGAGTAATGCGTATACTTTTTTCGTTACTAAAATTCAACCTGAGCTTGCTCCTTTTGAAGATCAATTGAATCAAAAGTTGGTTGATTCACCCTACTTTGCTGAATTAGACAAAGATCAAGCACATCATATTTATTTCCGTTCTGTGAAAACAGCTTTGGAATTGTTCCGTGAAGAAAACATTGAAATTGAAGCTGAATTGAATGAAAAAAGCCAACAATATGGTTCCATTTCAGCAGCACAAACAATTGAACACGAAGGTGAACAAATCACGATGCAAAAAGCGTCTTCTTTATTAAAAGAGCAAGATGAAGTGTTGCGTAAAACGGTTTTTGAGAAAATGGCTGTACGTCGCGCTGAAGATGCTGGCACATTGGATGATTTATATACCGAATTGGTTCAAAAAAGACATCAACTTGCAAAGAACGCTGGTTTTGAAAATTTTAGAGATTACAAATTCCAATCCTTAGGACGTTTTGATTATACAAAAGAAGATTGTTTCAACTTCCACGATGCGATTAAGAAATTGATTGTTCCGATGGTGAAAACGATTCAACAAGAGAAATTAAACAAATTGGGTAAAACGCAATTCAAACCGTGGGATGCAGATGTGGATCCAGACGGAAAAGCGCCTTTAAAACCATTTTCAACAGGTGAAGAATTATTGAACGGTAGCATTGCCATGTTTGATAAAATCGATGCTTACTTCGGTAATTGTTTGCGCACAATGGATGAAATGGGTCACTTGGATTTGGATTCAAAAGCTGGAAAAGCACCTGGAGGTTACAATTATCCGTTATACGAAATTGGCGTTCCGTTTATTTTTATGAATTCAGTTGGTGCGCAACGCGATTTGGTTACGATGGTGCATGAAGGTGGACACGCTGTGCATTCGTTCTTAAGCAGAGATTTGGAATTGACTGGATTCAAAAGTTTACCATCTGAAGTCGCTGAATTGGCTTCCATGTCGATGGAATTATTGACAATGAATCTGTGGAATGAATTCTACACAGATGAAGCAGAATTAAACCGTGCGAAAAAAGATCAATTGGAAACAATTCTTAAAATTCTTCCTTGGATTGCTCAAATTGACGAGTTCCAGCATTGGGTGTATGAAAATCCGACGCATTCAGTAGAAGAACGTCACGCAAAATGGGTTTCAATTTCAAAAGAATATGGAACAGGATTAACCGATTGGACAGGATTTGAAGCGGTTCAAAAAACGGCTTGGCAACGTCAATTGCATTTATTCGAAGTTCCTTTTTACTACATCGAATATGGAATTGCACAATTAGGAGCCTTAGGTGTTTGGAAAAACAGCATGACGAATTTCCAAAAAGCCATTGATGATTACAAAGCTGCTTTGAGTTTGGGGTATACGAAATCAATTCCTGAAATTTATGAAACAGCTGGAATTCGATTTGATTTCACAGAAGCGTATTTAAAAGAATTAGCAGATTTTGTTCAAGTTGAGCTTTCAAATTTGTAAATAATTGTTGTAAATTGCTGATACGTTAATCAAAACACATGAAACTACTTGCATTTTTGACACTCTTTTGTTGTTCAGTTTTTTCAGCGAACAGTCAAACGTACTTCCCTCCTCTTACAGGAACAACTTGGGAAACGATTCCACCTTCAGATTTGGGATGGTGTGATGATTCAATTCAAGTAATGTATGATTTCTTGGAAGGATCTGATTCGAAAGCTTTCATCGTGTTGAAAGATGGAAAAATCGTTCTAGAAAAGTATTTTGGAACGTTCACTCAAGATAGTTTATGGGTTTGGAATTCAGCAGGCAAAACATTAACAGCTTACGCAGTTGGTATTGCGCAAACGGAAGGATTACTGAACATCAATGATCCATCGAGTGATTATTTGGGAACTGGATGGACAAGTCTCACTCCTACTCAGGAAGCAGCGATTACAATTCGCCATCAATTAACGATGACCACAGGTTTAGACGAAGGCGTATCGTTCGATTGTACCGATCCAATTTGTTTGGAATATTTGGCTGCTCCAGGCACGCGTTGGTCATATCATAATAGTCCTTACACGCTATTGGATGGCGTTATTGAAAATGCATCCGGACTTACATTAAATCAATATGTTCAGCAAAAAATTGGGTCTAAAATCGGTATGACAGGCTTGTTTTATCAATTTGGATATGACAATGTTTTTATTTCGAAAGCGCGCGGAATGGCGCGATTCGGTTTATTGCTTTCACAAGATGGCGTTTGGAACGGAACAACGGTTCAAAGTGATGTCAATTATTTGAACGACATGCGCACACCTTCTCAAACCTTGAACAACAGTTATGGCTATTTGACGTGGTTGAATGGTCAGTCAAGTTTTATGCTACCCAGTTCACAGCTTGTTTTCCCAGGATCAGCGATTCCAAGCGCTCCAGCCGACATGTATGCTGCTTTAGGAAAGAATGGACAAATTATCAACGTTGTACCTTCTCAAGGTCTTGTAATTGTGCGAATGGGTTCTTCAATGGGAAATAGTTATGTTGGAAATCAGTACAACGATACCATTTGGCAACACATCAACAATTTGGGTTGTCCTGTCGGAATTTCAGAAAACAGCCTTAACACTTGGTCGATTCAAACCAATCCAACAAGTGATTTTATCACAATAAACGGCTTAAACACAGCTGATATCGTTGAACTTTACACACCTGCAGGACAACCAATTGAAGTTTTACGAAACAACAATGAGTTGGGCGTAGCTTCTCTTCCACGTGGAATGTATTTTGTTCGTTTGGAACGTAATGGGGTGATGCGAACGTTGCGGGTTCTTCTTTTATAGAAGTTAGAGATAGAAGTTAGAAGTTAGAGATAGAACTCCTCTTTTGAAATTAGTCAGTATATTTGACCTTTATTTAAAAGAATCAGTATGACAATTCAAGAGAAATTGGTGGTTTCGTTGAACTACAAACTATCAGATCACAAAACAGGAGAGAAAATCGAAGAGACTAGCACAGAAAATCCGATGGTATTTTTATATGGTGTTGGAGCGATTATCCCTGAATTCGAAGAGAATATTTATGGAAAAAAAGTGGGAGATTCTTTTGAGTTTGTCATTAAATCGCAAAACGCTTATGGTGATGCAGATGAGAATCAAGTTGCAATGATTCCATTGGAAGTATTCCATGACGAAAACGGTAATTTCAATGCTGAGCATTTTCCAGTTGGAGCATTGATTCCAATGTCAGATAACGAAGGAAACAACTTACGTGGACGCGTTGTTGAAGTGACTCCAGAATTGATTAAAATGGACTTTAATCACCCATTAGCTGGAACAGATTTACATTTCATCGGTGAAGTATTGGCAATTCGCGAAGCATCACAAGACGAAATTGATCATGGACACGTTCACGGAGAACACGGACATCATCACTAAGAAATAAAATTAAAATAGCTGAAAGTCTCGCATTTGCGGGACTTTTTTTTTTGTTTGAAGGAATTCGTAGGTTGAGAGACTAGATTCGAGAACGGAGAACTGAGAGCCGAGAATCGAGAAACGTGATTTGAATCAACCCTGAAGGGGTTTAATCTCAATACTAAAAACCTTACACCTGATTCCACAATCCTGAAGGGGTTGAATGAGAAACTATTGACGAGTCAGCCGAGGCGGAAAACCAAGTTATTTCTGTACATTTATCTTCAAACATTTAAAATGCTTACTATGAAATTAAAAATGACTTTTTTATCACTTGTTTTTTTGTTCATTGCAAACATTGCAAGTGCCTTTACCATTCGTTATTATAACAAAGATTCAAAGAATTACGAAATGGAAGTTCGTTCGAATGGTTCTACACAAAAAGTTGAATTCAATAGTTCAACAAGTGGTTCAACATCTATTCAAACAAGTGCTTCAGAAGTTGAAATTAAAACAGCTTGTGGCTGGGTTAAAGTAAAAGACAGCGCTAAAATCGTAATTAAAGACGGTTGTATTACAATTGAGTAAGTAACCAATAGATTTTTTGAAAGCTCCTTAGATTGTTCTTTGGAGCTTTTTTTTGTTGTTGCGGTGATTCGCAATGACAGGTCGCGACCTGTCACTACAAAGCATAATAAAAGCCCAGTCCTAAAACTGGGCTTTCACTTGTGGCTAAAGAGTCCGCCGCGGCGGAGAACTCTCGTCCGTCAGCTGACGGATATGAATCCTGCGCTATGAAATGTTTGGAAAAATAAAAACCCCCAGTAAATAAATACCGGGGGTTTTAAGAGTAGCGAGAGAGAGATTTGAACTCTCGACCTCAGGGTTATGAATCCTGCGCTCTAACCAACTGAGCTACCTCGCCATTACATTGGTTTTGCGGGTGCAAATATAACAGTTATTTTTTCTTTATCAATTTTTCTGAAAAGAAACTTTTTGCTTTTCTGCTAATTCTTTGAAAAACAAGCTTCCAACTAGTAATGAATTAGGCGAATTGTGTGCGCAATACCATCGATTTGAACATGCAACACATAAACTCCGCGTGCTAAACTCGTCGGGACTTCCACCAAAACAGCTTGGTCTTGTTGCTCGATGAGTATAGGAATGCGTTTTCCTGTCAAATCAACTAATTCCAAGGCTGTTGTCGCTGAGGTACTCGTAGCGCCATAGCACTTAACCTTAAACGATGAACCAAAGGGTGATGGATAGACCAAAAGTGAAGCGCCTGTACCCTCTTCTATTCCTGCGTTCCCAACATTGATCGTGAAATACGTTGTGTCATTCGAACAGCCATCTGAAAGTGCGATTAAACTTACGGTATACGTTCCTGCTGTTGTGAATTGATGCCAAGGATTGACGTCTGTTGAACTTTCTCCATCGCCAAAATTCCATTGATAACTCGTTGCATTCTGACTGGTATTCGCAAATAACACAACCGCATTCGGTAAACTTAAATTTGTGGCGTCCGGACTTGCAGAGGCGGTTGGACCTGGGTTAACGACAACATTAACCGTTTGTGAACTTGTATTGTTTCCTGCTGAATTTGTTGCCGTTAATGTCAATTGACAGGTTCCCGTGCTTGTTGGAACAAAATACGGATGCTGCGCCGTTGGATCGCTAATTGTTCCATTCGTTGCCGTCCATACATACGAACTGGCATCTTGCGACGTATTGATGATTTGAACGGAATCACCTGCGCAAACAGTGAAATCGGAAAGTGTAAAACTAGCGAATGGCGCAACGGTTGCTGTTTGTAAGAGCTGACCATTCGACGTTGAAACACTTGTTAATCCTGCTCCATTTGTTGTTCGAATCGTAACATAATAGATTTGACCTAGTGTCAACGACAAGCCATTGATCGTTCCAAATGTCTGCGTTCCCATTGATGTAAATGGTACAACATCTTGCGCTCCACTACTCGTTCCTACTCCCATTTCATACTGATCAATTCCAGAATGCGCGTCTGAACTTGTTGTCCAATTTGCACTAATTTCTGTCGGCGTTACAAATACTGCCACATCTGCTGCCAATCCATCATTTACAGTAACTGTAGAAGGTGTTGTCCAATCAATATTGTAGAATTCACTTGAAACAGGTGAGAAATTAGACGCATTGTCAATTACCAACGAAAACAGTTCTGCACTTGGCGTTGAAGGACTTGGATTCTGGTAACGAATCATTGAAGCCGGTGAACCAATCGTAATCGATTGATTGCTTGAGCGTTCCACATAGGTTCTAACATTATCAACCTTGAATGTTGCATTTCCGCTGCGGAATGAAACGGCATTTCCTGAAGTCAAAGGACTTGAATCGATCCAACTCGAAACCAAAACATCATCCACATAGGCTTGAACGAGTCCAGTTGTTGGAGAATACAATACTTTGAAATCATATTCAACATTCGGGTCAATCACCACATCATCGTTGGTTTGTAAGACCAAATTATCATTCGTCGAACGGTAGATTTGACATTTATCGGTATCAACGCGCCAATACACCAAATAGGAATTTCCGCGATTCGGTAAAGACGCATCACTGCAATAGAAATGGATTCCGGCTCTGCGATTCGTTCCTGTTCCACCCAACGTTCCTTTGAACTGATACACAACAGTTGACGATTGATTCAGAGTCGCATTACATGCAGAATTCGCTTCAGTTTCAGAACTTTGATTTACCGCTCCCGAAGTAAGCGCCCAGGTTCCCAGTCCTGTTGTCCATTGATTGGATAAATTACTTGAAAAGTCTTCGTATAAATAACCCAAGGTTCGATTCCCAGAACGTTGAGTTCCATCGTCATCGGTGGCTAAACTAAATGCTTTTTGAACAGCTGCATTATCCGAATCTGTATAATTCACGGTATAATTCGTCGTTTGCCACATTCCTGAATTACTAATAGAAGTCGTTGGCGGCACATCGTCTTGATTGCAGGTATACGTTGCATTAAAACCTGGCTTCACCGTAGATAAATCGGATGTAAAACGAAATGTAACAGCTCCTGAAGTTGTTGAGAATGTTCCGGGTGAAACAGTTCCCGTGAATGGACTTCCAGCTAGTTGAGGTGCCGACGTTGAGTTTCCATCATAAATGTAGAGGTAATCATAATTCGTTTCAATGTCAAAACTTGAGAATGAAATATCCAATGAAGTTGCGTTTAGTGGTGCAATTGTCCATGTATAATCTTCGTTGTTGTAATAATTCTTTGTCGCACCTCCAAAATCGTGAATGGTTCCTGAACACGGATTTTCATAACAATCCGTCAGTTTTTCATTGATGGCATCCCAAAATTCGGTGTAACCATCGTCGTAACCCAAAGCCCAGATTCCAATTCCACCAATACCAGTATTCAACACATGTTGTAAACGTTCTTTAAAGGCGTTTTCTTCCGTAATAAAACATTGTTTCGGCGTTGCTCCATTCATAAACAAATACATATCAGTTTGGCTGTCACTTTCGAAGGAATGATTCGCCGTGGAATAAAATCCAGTTGAATTGTTTCGAACGTAGTTATAAGTTCTTGAAACTCCCGTAGCCGTTACGCCAGAAGGAACCGACAAGGTTGATGTTGACCATTCACGTCCGTAATATGGCAAACCTAAAATCAACTTACTTTTCAAACAACCTGCCTCTAAATAATCAGTAATTGAGCGCGAAAGTGTGTAATTGTAACTTGTTCCGAATTGATACAAAGGATCGTTTGGTCCAGCAGTTGAACTTCCCGAATAATAGTAATCATAGCCCATAATGATGTAATAATCCACTTCTGGCTCCATGATTGAAAAATTGAAAACAGAATTCCAATCCACCGAATACAAAACAGTGCTTACTTCTGATCCAGGAATAGCTGCGTGCATTTGATTGGCTAAATCCACCATGAAATTGGCAAAATTCGTCGCTTGCGAAGATGGTAATCCTTCAAAATCAATATTTACGCCATCGGCACCACGCGAACTAATCGTTGAGATTAAATTGGTAATGAGCGTTTGTTTTGCCGTGGCATTCGTCAGAAAACTAGCGTGATTCGCGAAAAGAGTAACGCACAATGTCACTTTTGTAGAACCTGATGCTAATGCTGCAGTTACCGCCGCTGAAGTTGAAAATCCATGCGTTGAAACCGCATTTCCATTCAAATAATTGACTTCATAGCTAAAGAACGAAAGATGGCTTAAAAGATTCCAATCGTAATTTTGATAGACATTTCCGACCCAATACGGATGCCAGCCGTAGACCATTTTGTCCAAATTACACGTTCCAACTTTTGCAGTTACAGTACCTGAATCAAACGGAAGACTTTCGTAATAATCCGCAGTTGCATTTCCAAGTGAATTGTAATACTCCAAGTCCTTTTGATGAACACTCTGAGAAAAAGCAAAATGTGACACAAGGCAAAACGCCAACGTAGCAATAGAAAATGGTTTCATGAAGTCGAATTGTTGACCACAAACCTACCATTTTTTTAAAAAGAATGCAACGAGAAATACCTATTTACAGCTAGAAATCGTTTGATTACCAAGCTAAAACGGTTTATGAACTGTAGTAAAACTTTCGCTTATGAACGATCTGCTTCGAACAACACTTTCGTATTGTGTTTCAATGTGCGAAGAATCAACGAAATTGCTAAACCAATTCCTAAAACGATTCCGTAAGAAACTTTGTAATGCGGCTCTCCAGTTGTGAACCAATCGCGCAAGAATGCTACGAATACAAATCCAATGATTGTTGCAGTTACACCAGAATATTCTCTTCTCAAAATTGTTTTCATTGAGAATGGAATTTCCGTTTTGATGTGATTTTTCATACTTGGCCAAAAAGCAGGTACTTTCATCGACCAATCCACGTAATCTTGACCAAATTTACGCTCTAAGAAACGCTCTTCAGCGAACATAATGCGCTCATAATACAACCAGAACATGAATGAAACCACCAAAACGAACCAGATATTGTACGTGAACATTACGATTCCAATCCACATGAAGTAATTCCCTAAATACAATGGATGACGAACAGTTGAATAGATTCCTTTGGTATTCAATGCATCAGCTACTTGTTCTTTCGTATTTCTTCCTGAAGTATGTTTGTTACTTGTACCGATCGCAATCGCTCTAATTGCCTGACCAGCAAAGGAAAAAACTGCACAAGTTATCAACAGAATCAAATCCAATTGTTCATTCTTATCAAACAATTGATAATCAGTAAAATAAATAGCCGGAACCGACATTAAAAACAAAATCACCGGTATTTGACCGCGGTATTTGAACAGGATATTCCCGTTTTTTTCAAATGAGTGTACTAAAGCCATTGAAAAGAAATGTGTAAATTGCGCATTAAAGTTGCGAAGTTAATACAAATTTGACGACTACTATGACTGAAAAAGTAAAATATGAATTAGAATACCTTCTTAAAACATCTCCAAAGGTGCTAGAAAGTATGTTGTGTACGCCTAGCGGGTTGAGCGAATGGTTTGCGGATGATGTGAATATTAAGGACGATATTTTTACATTTATATGGGATGGAAGTGAAGAAAAAGCGCGTTTATTATCCAAAAAATCGGGAACGAAGGCTAAATTCAAATGGTTGGATGACGAAGAGGATGATAATGATTATTTCTTTGAAATGAGTTTTGAAGTTGACCCAATGACAAAAGCAGTTGTTATGCGCGTAGTTGATTTTGCAGAGGAAGACGAGGTTGAGGAATCTCAAATGCTTTGGGAACAACAAGTTGGTGAGTTACGTCGTGTTTTAGGAGCGTAAGTTTCGATAGATAATCTCCATTTCTTTTCCGATATTTTTGATCTAATTGAATAAATCAGCCCTCTTCAACGTTATTTAGCTAATTTTGTAAGCATCTTAAGTAAAATCCATTGAAACGTCTGTACGTTTTTAGTATTCGATCTTTTGTAGGGCCATTCTTTGTGACCCTAGCAATTTCCATGTTCATTTTAATCATGCAGTTTCTTTGGAAATACATTGATGATTTGATGGGAAAAGGCTTGGATTCATTCGTAATTCTTGAATTATTATTCTACGTTTCAGCTTCATTAATTCCATTAGCGCTTCCTTTAGCGATTCTGTTGTCATCCATTATGACCTTCGGAAATCTTGCTGAAAACAATGAATTAACAGCGCTGAAATCGAGTGGATTATCACTTTATCGTATTATGCGACCATTGACTTTCATGGTCATTGGAATTGCTTGTTTCACCTTTTATTTTGCCAATTATGTCATTCCAGTTGCCAATTTAAAATGGCATTCATTGATCTACGACATTCAAAACACTAAAATCTCAGCTTTACTTACGCCTGGAGTTTACAGTAAAGAATTGGATGGATATGCGATCAAGGTTGAAGAAGGAACGGATAATTCGTTCAAAGGAATCTTAATACACGACCATACGGATCCGAAAGAAATCAAAACCATTCGTGCGAATGATGGTAAGATTTACAAATCTGAAAATGGAAAGTATTTGTTTTTTGAATTGAACGAAGGATATGTTACGGAAGAATTAGCACCGCAATCCCCTACTTTCCTGCCGAATGGTGAATTACATCGCAGTAAAAACAATAATCGTCCGTCACGCAGATCGAATTTCGAAAAAGCAACGTATAAAATTGATTTATCCGGTTTCTCATTGAAACGTTCGCAAGATGAATTGTTTGCGGATAAGCATGAAATGCTCAATGTATTCCAGATTTATCACGCAATTGATTCGGTTAAAACAAATGGTCGAACGATCGTTTTGAATTTCTTACAAAGTTTGAAGAATGACCATGCCTATTTTCAATCACATGCCTACAAACCGATTGAATCGGCAAATATTTCAGGTTTACCGGAGATGGATTCTATTCGACCGCAAACCATTGAATTTGATAAATTGAGTGCAAATGACAAATTAAATGCAATCACCTTGGCACAATCCAAACTACGACGTAAAAATCAAAATCTCGACGGACAAAAAGCCTACATCGAAAGCATAGACACGGATATGAACGGCTATTGGATTGAATTCCATCGAAAATTTGCCTTGACCTATGCAATTGTGGTTCTTTTCTTCATTGGCGCACCTTTAGGAGCAATCGTTCGAAAAGGAGGATTTGGAGCACCGGTTGTAATTGCAGCATTGTTATTCATGATTTATTTCGTGTTAATCAGTGTTGGTGATAGTTTGGCAAATTCGCAAGTTGTTACTCCATTTTGGGGAATGTGGTTTGCTTCATTTGTATTAACGCCAATTGCCTACATTCTGATGAGGGCAGCGGCGAATGATGCACCCGTTTTTGACAAAGACGCCTGGAGAAGATTTTTTAAACGAAAATAACGTAGCACGACTTTCTGAACCTAAAGCATCAGAAATTTGAATAAAATGCTACTTTTACGCAACAATTAGAAGACGAAAATAAGTATGGAAACGATTGGAATAGCAGGAATAAAAACAGATTGTATATTTTTCAAAGGCGATCTTCCCTGTGCTCCGCATAAAAAATCAGGAGTTCATTGTCCTGATTGTCCAAGTTACCAGCCTATTGAAACACGCATTCTAATTATCAAATTAGGAGCAATTGGCGATGTTATTCGTACAACTCCTTTGTTAAGAAAAATCAGAAAAGAATATCCGAATTGTAAAATCACGTGGTTATCACAAACGCCATCTATTTTGCCTGCTTCGGAAATCAATGAAATATTAAAATACGATTTTGCTTCTGTTCTCTATTTACAGCAATGCAAATTTGATATCGTCTTTAACCTTGATAAAGACAAAGATGCATGCGCTTTAGCATTGCAATTGGATTCCAACCAAAAATTTGGCTACACCTTGAAAGATGGCGTCGCTTATCCAATGAATGACTTAGCAATTCACAAGTACACAACAGGTTTATTCGATACGGTCAGCAAAGCAAATACGAAATCCTATGTCAAAGAAATCTTTGAAATGGTTGGTTGGAACTTTGAAGGCGAAGAATATGTGTTTGACAACCACCAAGACAAAGGATTTGAATGGAACTTGAATCGTTCAAAGAAATTGATTGGTTTAAACACAGGTTGCGGCGATCGTTGGACAACGCGTTTGTGGTCGGACGAAAACTGGATTGCGCTGATCGGTTTACTTCAAAAAGCAGGTTACGAACCAGTTTTATTGGGTGGAGAACAAGAACATAGCAAAAATGAAGGTTTAGCGAAAGCAACAAATGCCACATATTTAGGGCATTTTAGTTTACCAATGTTCATCAATTTGACCTATCAAATGGATTTGGTTGTAACGCAAGTAACGATGGCTATGCACATTTCTGTGGCGCTGCAAAAACAAACCGTGTTGATGAACAACATTTTCAATCCGTACGAATTTGAATTGTATGGTCGTGGAGAAATTGTTTCACCGAGCAAACCGTGTGAATGTTATTTCGCTGGTAAATGCAAACATGGCGTTTCTTGTATGAAAGACTTGTCACCAGAAACAGTTTTTGAAGCCGTAAAAAAACACTTGATTTAATTCCGTGAAAGTTTTACAGTTAACATATCGTGTTCCGTTTCCACCAACGGACGGAGGTTCAATTGGAATTTACAACATTACAAAGGGTTTACACGACAATGGTTGCGAAATTGATTTGGTTGCGATTAACACGCCAAAGCATTCACAGCCCAAGGATTGCATGCTTCCATTGGCAAAACAACACGATGTTTTTGTCAACACGAATATTTCTCCATTTAAGTTACTGTCAAACGTACTTTTCAAATCAATTCCCTACAATGTAGAACGTTTTGTTTCTAAAGATGTTGAAACGAAATTGATTGAATTATTGCAGCAAAACACCTATGATTTCATACAAGTTGAAGGAGCGTTTGTAGCATATTACATCGATGTGATCAAAAAACACTGCACCTGCCCTGTTTTAGTGCGCACGCACAACATTGAATATGTCATTTGGGAACGACTTGCCTTGAACGAGAAAAATCCTGCTAAAAAATGGTTTTATAAGCATTTAGGAAAACGTTTAAGAGCTTTTGAAGCGACGTATTACAACAAAGCAGATGGCATTGCCGCAATTACAGAAGAAGACAAACAACGATTGATTGAATTAAACGTGCATGTTCCGATTCAAATTGTTCCAGCTGGAGTTGTTTTAGACAAGTATTTAATGGCTGAAGATCGCGAACCTGAACCTAATTCAATATTCAGTATTAGCGCCTTGGATTGGTTACCAAATTTAGAAGGATTGGATTGGTTTTTAAAATCAATTTGGCCTGAAATACTAAAACGTAAACCAGAACTACAGTTTCACATCGCTGGTAAATCAACGCCTGATTGGTTGATGAACAGTTCATTTCCGAATGTTCATGTTCATGGATTTGTTGATGATGCGATTGTTTTCAAAAAATCCTATCGATTGATGCTGGTTCCTTTGCTCTCTGGCGGTGGAATGCGCGTGAAGATCATCGAAGGATTAGCAGCCAAAAAATGCATTATTAGTACAACCGTTGGCGCAGAAGGAATCGAATGCACGAATGGAAAAGATATTGTTATTGCCGATTCACCTCAAGAATGGATCGAAGCCATTTGTCATTACATTGATCATTCGGAAGAACGCAAGGAAATTGAACAGCATGCGTTCAAAACGGCGAATATGATTTATGAGAATACGGCAATTACGCGCAAGTATATTGCACTATATGAGGATTTCCTGCCTGTCGGTAAACAGGGAGGATTGCAAAATTTAAAAATTTAAATATTTAAATTTTGCAATCCATGAAAAATCAAAATTCCAAGATGTAAATTCTAACTTCTAACATCAAATTTCTACCTTCTAAATTCTAAATTCTAACATCTAAAAAGTATCTTTGAATTCGCACGAAGCAAATGAGCAATAAAGATAAATTAGTCGTACTTCTTTCTCGTTTTCCATATCCCTTGGAGAAAGGTGATAAATTGCGTGCTTATCATCAAATTACAGAGCTTTCGAAATCCTTTGATATTTATTTAATTGCCATTTCAGAGAAAGATGTTCCTTATGAATATCACAAACATTTAGCGCAATTTTGCAAGGAAATTCACATTGTTCGGATAACAAAACTTTCGATTCTCTTTAATTTATTTTTGAGTTTCATCTCCAATAAACCCTTTCAAACGGGTTACTTCTTTTCCTTCAGAGGAAAAAAGAAAGTTGATTCATTACTTCAATCAATTAAACCTAATTACATTTATTCTCAATTAATTAGAACTTCTGAATACATTAAGAACTATCATGCTTGTCCGAAGACGATTGATTACATGGATGCGCTTTCCAAAGGAATCGAGCGTCGAATCGAAAAAGCTCCATGGTATGCAAAATGGATTTTCCGTTCGGAGGCGAAACGCTTGAAAAATTACGAACGCGTTATCTTCGACTATTTCGAACACAAAACAATCATTTCAGATCAAGATCGGGAATTTATCCTGCATCCCAATCGCAAAGAAATCATCAGTATTCCAAACGGTATCGACGAACGCTTTTTCGATTTCACTAAAACAAAGCCACACTACGATTTGGTTTTTATTGGAAACCTTAGTTATGCGCCCAATGTGGAAGCCGTTGAATACATTTCCAGCGAATTATTATCAAAAAACAAAGAGCTTACTTGTCTTATTTCTGGAGCAACTCCTCATCCAACCATTCAAAAAATTGCGCGTACGAATTCGCAAATTAAACTCCAAGGTTGGATTGATGATATTCGTGAAGCCTATGTTTCGGGGAAAATATTCATTGCGCCAATGATGATTGGAACCGGAATGCAAAATAAATTATTAGAAGCAATGGCGCTTGGAATCCCTTGTATTACAACGAGTTTAGCGAACAATGCTATTCAAGCGACCCACAACGAAACGATTCTTGTGGCGAATTCTGCTTCAGAATTTTTAGAAGCCATTTCCCTTTTGTTAGGCGACGAGGAATTGTACTGCAAAATCGCTCAAAATGGACAGTCGTTTATTCGGGAAAACTATTCTTGGAAAAAGTCAAGCAACGATTTAGCGGAAATTATTGCTGGGAAATATTCTCAAGAGCTTAAAACGATTCACTAAAACAAAGAATTCCCCTTTAATAATCCAAAAAGCTGATTACTTTATTGTAATTTTGCACCACAATTTAGACAGATGGAATTTACATTAAATACGATTGAAGAAGCAATCGAAGAAATAAAACAAGGAAAAGTAATTATCGTTGTTGATGATGAAGATCGTGAAAATGAAGGCGATTTCCTTACAGCAGCTAGAAATGTTACACCAGAAGTAATCAATTTCATGGCAACACATGGTCGCGGTTTAATTTGCGCTCCATTGGTAGAAGATCGTTGTGATGAATTAGGATTGGATTTAATGGTTCGTTCAAATTCAGCAACTTACGAAACGCCATTTACAGTTTCTGTGGATTTAAATGGACACGGTTGTACAACTGGAATTTCAGCAAGCGACCGTTCAAAAACGATTTTAGCATTAATCAATCCAGAAACAAAACCAGACGAATTAGGTAAACCTGGACACATTTTCCCTTTACGTGCGAAAAAAGAAGGTGTTTTACGTCGCGCTGGTCACACAGAAGCTGCAGTTGATTTATCGCGTTTAGCTGGTTTTGAAGAAGCAGGTGTAATTGTAGAAATCTTGAATGAAGATGGAACAATGGCACGTTTGCCTCAGTTAATGGAAATTGCTAAGAAATTTGATTTAAAGATTGTTTCAATTGCTGATTTGATTGAATACCGTATCAAAAACGAATCATTAATTGAACGTTTAATCGATGTTAAAATGCCGACAACGTATGGTGATTTTGACTTATATGCTTACCGTGAAACGAATTCTGGAAAAGAACATTTAGCTTTGGTTAAAGGAACTTGGGAAAAAGATGAAGCAGTTTTGGTGCGTGTGCATTCATCATGTATAACAGGGGATATTTTCGGTTCTTGCCGTTGTGATTGTGGTCCACAGTTACACAAAGCAATGGAAATGATTGAAAAAGAAGGTAAAGGTGCCATCATTTACATGAATCAAGAAGGACGTGGTATTGGTTTAACCAATAAATTACGCGCTTACAAATTGCAAGAAGAAGGTTACGATACCTTGGAAGCAAATATCAAATTAGGTTTCAAAGGAGATGAACGTGATTATGGAATTGGCGCACAAATCATTCGTGATTTAGGGATTGTAAAAATGCGTTTAATGTCCAACAATCCTACAAAGCGCACTGGATTAGTAGGTTATGGAATTGAAATCGTGGATAATGTTTCCTTAGAAATTGCAAGCAATGTGCACAACGAGTTGTATCTTCAAACCAAACGTGACAAAATGGGTCACACCTTGAATTTGAAAAAATAATGCTAAAAGCAAGCGGAATATACAAAGCCTATGATTCTCTTCAGATTTTGAAAGGAATCGATTTGGAAGTGAATGCTGGTGAAGTAATTTCCATCGTTGGTTCTTCAGGAGCAGGAAAAACAACACTTTTGCAAATCTTAGGCACTTTAGATCAACCGGACAAAGGCTTGGTAGAAATTGACGGTGTGAATCCGTTTAGTCTTTCAGCAAAGAAATTATCTGCCTTTCGTAATCAGTCGATTGGTTTCATTTTCCAATTTCATCAATTATTGCCTGAGTTTACGGCCTTGGAAAACGTTATGCTTCCAGCTTTAATCAAAGGAACATCACAATCGGATGCGCAAAAAGAAGCACTTCGCCTACTCGATTTGATTGGTTTAAAAGAACGTGCTCAACACAAGCCTAATGAACTTTCAGGTGGTGAACAACAACGTGTTGCCGTTTGTCGTTCATTGATCAATCAACCAAAAGTAATTTTCGCTGATGAGCCATCTGGAAACTTGGATTCACAGAATTCTACTGAATTACATAATTTGTTTTTCCAATTGCGCGACGAATTCAAGCAAACGTTTGTGATTGTTACGCATAATGAATCATTGGCAAACATGGCGGATCGTAAATTGGTCATGCGCGATGGTTTAATTGTTTCTTAATCGTGACTTTCGAAGAACTCAAAGATTTTCTGGACTTTAAAGCGGAACAATACGAACATCCGCGCTTTTTAGAAAGTGATCCGATTCAACTTCCGCATCGTTTTTCAAAAAAAGAAGACATTGAACTAGTTGGGTTCTTGGTTTCTACCATCGCATGGGGAAATCGTGTGAGCATCATCAAAAGTGGAGAACGTTTGTTAGAAATCATGGAGCAACAGCCATATGCGTTCATTCAAAATTATACTTCCGAACAATTAAAAGATTCTCATTTCGTGCATCGCACGTTCAATGTTATAGATTTAGATTTCTATTTCCGAAGCTTGCAAGCAATTTATGCATCTGGTGGATTAGAAAAAGCCTTCGAAAATAATACAAGCATTGATGGCGTGAAAGGTCGAATTGTGTCGTTCAGAACGAAATTCATGGAAGTCGAACACTTGGATCGCTCACACAAACATTTGTCCAACCCTGAAAAAAATTCTGCAGCAAAACGATTAAACATGTATTTGCGCTGGATGGTGCGCGATGCTGCCAAAGGAGTTGATTTTGGCTTGTGGAAATCTATTTCAACATCCGAATTATGTTTACCACTTGACGTTCATACGAGTAACAATGCGCGTCGATTGGAATTGTTGAGCAGAAAACAAGACGATTGGAAGGCCTTGGATGAATTGATGTCGAATTTACGCGAAATGGATCCGATTGATCCTGTGAAGTATGATTTTGCACTGTTTGGATTGGGGGCTTTTGAGAAGTTTTGAATGGGAACTTGGTGTTAACCACCCTCTGAAAGTCAATAGAATCGGGAGTTATAAGTAAGATTGTTAACTTGCAAAGTTGTAATGTTGTAATGTTGTAATGTTGTAATGTTGTAATGTTGTAATGTTGCAATGTTGTAATACTGCTTGGAATAATCCCATTCGTAATATTGCGAATTCGCTAATTCGCTAATTCGCTACCGCCGAAGGTGATTTCCATGAACAGTTGTTTAATTAATTGATGTAAAAAACGCCTACAACCCAATAAAAATGGTGGTTATAAGAAAGATTGTTAACTTGCATAGTTGTAATGTTGTAAGGTTGTTTGAAATGATCCCATTCGTAATATTGCGAATTTGCTAATTTGCTAATTTCCTTCCGGAGAATGCAGCATCTACGGCGGTGGATAATTTCCAAAACTTCAATGCTTTATCTTAAAATTTCAAAAACATGTGAACACCACTGTTCATCCAGAAAAAAATATCATAAGAAAGTTGATTTTCATTGCCCCGCGCTACCTTCCATATTTTTCTCTTCACCACTTATCAATTTTAATGAACACCTGCTTTTTCTCCCAAATATTTGATTAAATTTGAAACATGAAGTTTGTCTATCCTGAATTTCTTTGGGCTTTATTCGCGCTAGCGATTCCTATCATCATTCACCTATTCAACTTCCGTAAATACAAAACGCTTTATTTCTCAAGTCTTCAGTTTATTAAGCACGTCGATCAACAAACGCGTTCGACTCAAAAACTGAAACATTTGCTTGTTCTAGCATTGCGATTACTCGTTTATACTTTTATCATTTTTGCATTTGCTCAACCTTACATTCCAGCGAATGAAGGAAGTGATACAGCTGGAAAACCAGTTTTAGCCATTTATATTGACAACTCTTATTCCATGACTGCCAAAGGAACGGAAGGAGAATTATTGTCAGAAGCACGTGAGATGTCGCGCAAAATGATCAATTCAGCGACGTTGGAAACTAGAATTCTTTTGACGACCAATGCCATGAGCGGAATCGAACAACGCTTATTGACAAAAGTGGATGCCTTGGATTATTTGGATAAAATAGAACCAAGTGCTTTGGTACGTTCGCTCGATGATGTCTTGAATTGGCAACGCGCTTTCATTGACAAAGAACATCTGAATAACCAAAAAATTGGTGTTCGTCAATTTGTTTTCTTCTCGGATTTTCAGAAATCATCTGCTAAAACAGCAGAATTGAAAGAAGATGCATTTTCATTCTATTATCCAGTAAAATTAACGCCTCAAGCAAAAGAAAACGTTTACATCGACTCGGTTTGGTTCAGTTCACCAATTCAACGAATCGGGCAAAACAACGAATTAAATGTCCGTGTTGTGAATGCTGGTGAAGAAGCATTAACGAATGTTGAACTTCATTGTGAAATTACAGGTATTCGTCGTGATGTGTTCATGGATATTCCAGCCAATCAAAAGGCGACAACTGTCATTAATTATACAGAGCAATCGGGCGGATTCAAAAAAGGAACGCTTTCAGTCAACGACAAACAATTGTTTTGGGATGATGATTATTACTTCTCTTATTTTGTAGACAATCAAACGAATGTCCTAATCGTAAATGGTGCTGGCTCCACTCCTGCCGTGACTCAAGTTTACAATTTGGAACGTTTTTACAAGGTAAAATCAATTGATGAGAACGCGTTTACCTTGGATGAACTGCACCAAGTCGATTTAGTATTTGTTAACGGAATGAATGAATTGCCTTCTGGAATGGCGCAGAATCTGAAAGAATTTGCTCAATCAGGTGGAACTCTGGCATTATTTCCAGGTACAAAAGCTGATTTAGGATCTTGGAACAATTTATTGCAAGATTTGCAAATGCCAAGTATGGGTGCCGTTCAAGCTTCTGGAACAAAAATCGAAAAGTTGGTTTATGATGATCCATTCTTTCACGAAATGTTCGAAAAGAAAAAGGAAAATTTGAATTTACCAAGTGTGCGTAAAGCTTATCGAACAGCGGCTTCTGGAACAAATTCCTACTACGATTTGATTCGTTTGCAAAATGGTTCACCTCTTTTACTACGTTCTGGTGGAGCAATCAATGTTTACTTATTCACTTCATCGCTCGAATCTGAATTTAGCTCTTTCACCACCGATGCCTTGTTTCCTTCCATTGTATTGCGCATTGGAGAAATGAGTCAACGCAAAGCACCAATTTCATTAACGATTGGAAAAGAATCCTTCTTCCCATTGTACAAAAAACAAAGTGGTGAGTCGCCAATTCACATTAAGAACAAGGAAGTTGATTTCATTCCTCAAATTAAACAAGAAGGATTAATTAGCTATTTGTCCTTGAGCGGAATGGAAGCCTTGGAAAACCTGAAAGCCGGTAATTACGCTATTTGGGACGAAAAGAAAGAAGGTGAATTATCATTGAATTACGATCGAACGGAATCAGATATTAGCTGTTATAGCGAAAATGAAATCGTTGATTTGTTGGAAGAAAAAGGACTTAAGAATGTTAGTTTCAGTGAAATTAACGAAGGACAAAGTCTTACAAAAATAGATATTGAAAAGCCATTTGAATATTGGAAAACAGCCATTTTATTAGCCTTGCTGATGCTGTTAGCTGAAATGATGGTGATTAAATTTTGGAAATAAAAAGCATACACAATGAAAATTCTCATTAAACAAGCCACAATTCTTGACACTCGTTCAAGCCTAATTAACAAGAAAATGGACATTCTTGTAACTGATGGAATGATTGAAGCAATTGAACATTCGATTGATTCAGCAGATGCTCAAGTATTACAAGGCGAGAATTTAGTAGTTTCACAAGGATGGGTTGATTTAAAAGCGAATTTTTGTGATCCAGGTGAAGAACATAAAGAAACGATTGATAGTGGATTGGATGCGGCTGCATTTGGAGGATATACACATGTTGCTGTTTTACCAAGTACGCATCCTGTTGTTGATGGAAAAACACAAGTAGAGTACATTTTGCGTCGCGCTGAGAATCATGTTACAAGCATTCATCCAATTGGCGCGATTACAGAAAAAATGGCTGGTGAAAACTTAGCGGAAATGTATGACATGTACCAAACTGGTGTTCGTTTGTTTTCAGATGATTTAGTTCCTGTAAACTCTGGAATTATGTACCGCGCCTTGCTTTATTCGAAAAATTTCAGTGGAAAAATAATCGCGTTCTCTCGAGATTATGCTTTGGCTGGAAAAGGAATGGTAAATGAAGGTGAAGCATCAACACGTACAGGATTAAAAGCAGAAGCTACGATTTCTGAAATCATTCAAGTTGAGCGCAATATCCGACTAACTGAATATACAGAAGGATCCATTCATTTAACAGGTATTTCGTGTGCTGAAAGTGTTGATTTGGTTCGAAAAGCGAAAGCAAAAGGATTAAACATTACTGCTGATGTGCATTTAATGAATTTAGTTTACAATGAAACTGCAGTTCTAGGATTTGATTCCAACTTCAAAGTAATGCCGGTTCTTCGTCGAGAATCAGATCGAATTGCTTTATGGGAAGGATTGAAAGACGGAACAATTGACACGATTGTTTCAGACCATCGTCCACATGACAAAGAAGAAAAAGATGTTGAATTCGATAATGCTTCTTTTGGCTGTATCAATCTACAAACAGTCATTTCCGCACTTTCTGAATGCAAAGAATTTGATTTAGCAGTTGTATTAAAAGCACTTTCAATCAATGCTCGTGAAATTTCATCGATTGCTGAACATCCGATTGAAGTGGGAAATAAAGCCGATATAACAATATACGCCCCTGATAATCAATGGACTTTTACCAAAGATTTAATTTGCTCTCAAACTATCAACACGCCGTATGTTGGTAAAGAATTGAAAGGTTCAGTTGTTGGAATCATAAATAACGGTAAATTAGCTTTTAGAGACTAAGAATATGCCGAATAAAAAGTCCTTTTTAAAACAGTTCTGGAAAGAGAAAAAAATGGTTGGTGCAATGGCGCCAAGTTCACGATTTCTTGCTAAAAAGATGCTCGAAAATATCGATTTCTCAAAAGCAAAAGTACTTGTTGAATTAGGTCCTGGAACAGGTGTTTTTACAGATAAAATCTTAGAAAAAATGGCACCAGATGCCGTTTTATTAGTTTTTGAATTGCACGATGCTTTTTGTACACAACTTCAAAATCGTATTTCAGATAAACGTGCTCACATCATTCATGATTCTGCCGAGAAAATTGAAGAGTATCTTGTAAAATATGAATTAGGTAAAGCAGACGTTGTTATTTCATCACTTCCTCTTGCTAATTTTCCACAAGAATTAAGAAATTCAATACTACACGCTTCACACAAATCGTTGACGGAAGTTGGGAAATACATTCAATTTCAATATTCCTTGCAATCGAAAAAACACATCAAAAAAGTGTTCAATGAAGTCTCAATCGATTTCACGCCATTAAACTTCCCTCCTGCTTTTGTTTATACATGTAACAAGGCAGATTAACACTTAACATTCTCAAACTTTCTTTTTAGTCGGTAAGACTAACACTTCAATCAACCTTGCTGGAAATGGTATAATTCTTGGCTACATTCATACTATAATCATTTAAAAACGAAATAGTATGAAAACAAAACTTGACATTCAGAAAATTTTGCACAGCCGCAAAAGCACTCAAAAAAGCAATGGATCTTTCGACAAAGCCTTGATGGGATTGGGAATTAAGTTCACAAAAAGCGATAAATCAGAAAAATAATTTTCCCTTTTTTAGAAATCTCCACCGCCTTCTCCTCCACCAGCTGATTTCTTTGGAGCCATTTCCAACTTTCCAAATTTATAAGAAAACGTTAGGAAAAATCGTCTAGTTAACCATTTGAATTGTACATCTTGGTATATTCCAGGCTGATTCAAGGTCATATAAAATCCTTGGCGATTGAAAATATCGGTAACACGCATTCCAACTGCGATTTTACCATCTTTAAATGTTTTCTCTCCTGAAATATCAACAGGACCTCTTCGCTGAACAATTCCCTGAACCGAAACACGCGGTCCATTGTAAGAAGCATTCACTTGAATAGAAGCTGTACGCTTCCAAAAATCCACTGTACCTGAATATTTCATGTTCCAGTTAAAACCTCCCACATTCCAATTAGCATTCGGATTATCATCAACATATTGCGTGTAATTGGCATTTGCAGATAAGGTGTTTCTCCACCATTTATAAGGTTTAACAACAAAAATAACTTCCGCACCAACACTGTGACTTTCATCTAAATTGGCAAATGTTACCGTTGATGCATTGTTTGCATAAAATTCTTTAACACGTGTTATTACCCCTGTTGTGTGACGATAAAATACACTTGAAGAAAATGTAAGAATCTTCTTTTCATTCACATAACCTAAATCATATGAATCGATGAATTCGGGCTGTAAATATGGATTTCCAGTTCTTAAATTGTACGGATCAGCATAACTAGTGAATGGATTTAAATCCGCAGATTGAGCACGATTGATACGACGAGAATAACTCAAACTGATTTCTGACTTTTCAGTTAAAGCATAACGAACATGCGCAGATGGAAAGAAATTAAAGTAATCATTCACTATGCGAATCGAATCTGAAATTAAATCAGGAATCTGGTACGCTTTCTCAATTCTTACACCAACTTGATATTTGAACTTTTTAAGTTGCTGACCAAAAATACCATATGCACTATAAATTTGTTCATCATAGGCATAATTAAAATTTGAAACAGTGTCTTCCAAATAACTTCCTGAAAGTGTATCCAATGTTTCAGAATAAGTATTTACACTTTGTTGGCGAATAATCGTCTTCACACCAGTCTCCATGCGCGCATTTTGCTTAGGAAACAAGTAAGTAAAATCAACTTGACCTGAAGTTATATTGTTCTTTTCTTTATTAAATAATCGTTGATCCAATGCTGTTTTAATTTCTTGAATTGAATCAGAAGCATAATCATTTTGCCAATAAAACCCTTGAATGTTATCCGATCCAAGAGATTGATTCAAATCGACAACCAAATTTCCTCTATCGTCTTTAAGATCATGCTTGTAATTCACATTGAAATCGAAGTTCTGCTGTTGTGATGGGTCTGAAGAAACGCGTCTCCACAATCGAAGTAAACTATCCGAAGGTGTTAACGTTGAATTCCATTGATCTCCTGTGCGATTGCGTTCTCCAACACTTCCTGTCATACTAAAGCCTAATAAGTGTCTCGGTTTCAAATAGAAGTCTGCACCTGCTCTGAACGTATGTCCAAAGTTTTGGTCTGTCCCAAGGCGATCTTGATCCATTTTCATCATCGAATCGGAAGTGATTTGACGCTCCAAATACATGAATTGATTGCGATATCCATCCAAATAACGTCCTGAATAACTACCAAACGTATTTAATTTAGAATTTCTAAAACTCAAGGAAACAGAGCCTTCAGCAACGTTACCACCATTAAAATCTCCTGAACCCAATGTTGAAGTAACCAAACCATTGAATCCGCGCATTTTGTTCTTTTTCAAAACAATATTGATAATTCCTGAAGTTCCATCTGGATCATATTTCGCAGATGGATTTGTTACAACTTCTATACGTTCAATAGACCCTGCAGGCAAAGCATCTAATAAAGATTTTCCATTTCCTCCTGAAATTGAGCTTGGTCGACCATCGATTAATACCGTTACAGTTCCGTCTCCACGCAAAGTAACTCCTCCTTCTTGGTTCACCTCTACGGATGGAATATTGTTTAAAACATCATTGGCCGTTCCTCCTTTTACAGATAAATCCTCACCAACATTGTACACTTTCTTGTCAATTCCTGTTTTCAAGACATCTAACTGACCAACAATTTTCACTTCGCCCAAAGCTTTGAGTTCTGTTCGTTGAAGTTTTATAACTCCAAGGTTTGCCACTTTCACTGCTTGAGACAATTTAATATCTTCAATCAATTCGATATTGTATTCAGCAAAAATGATTTTAGCGTAATAATTCCCCAAGGGAACTTGATCAAATGTGAATTTCCCTTCAACATCCGTATATATCCCAGAATAAAGTGTTGAATCGCTTGCCTTGTATAATTTGAAAGCGACATACTCCATTGGAAGTTCAGTCTTTGAATCGATAATCTTACCCGAAACAATTCCGTCTCCTGTAGGTTTGCCAACTTGTGCAAAATTGCTAAATGGAAGTAGAATTAAACCTATTGTAAATAATTGTAATTGTACTGTTTTAAAGAATATCATGTTGTTGAAAGTCGTTTTGTCTTTTGCTAATATTTTAATGTAGAATAGGTCGAAATCTGTTTTAGATTAGGTGTTTTTTTCTCTTACTTTATCCAAAAGATCGCTAAGTGTGTTCGCTTCTTCATCTGTCAAATTAGCCTGAATCAAGGTGTTTACATCCAGACATTTGTCCATATCGGCCAAAAGACTTAATCCTTGTTCTGAGATTTTCACATAAACAACACGACGATCTTCAGTGCATCGTGTACGTTCAATCAATCCTTTATCAATCAATTTATCCATCAAACGCGTTGTATTCGGTGATTTCTCAATCATGCGCTCTTTCACTGTATTCACGTTGATCATATCTTTTGCGCCACGTAAAATGCGTAAAATATTGAACTGCGCCATCGATAAATCATATTTAGACATAAACTGATTCTGAATATTTCCTAGGAAATTACTCGTATAGCGAATATTTACAATTGCTCGCTGTTGGGGAGATTTAAAGTTTGATTTTAGTTCTTCGTCAATTTTCATGGTACAAAGATACTTACCATGGTATTATTTTCAAAATTAAATAGTACATATTTTGAACTATTTTAACCTGAAAATGATCGTTGAATAAATCCTTACATAAACTTCACTCCAAAATCTCCTATAGCTGGTAAATCTTCAAATTGAATTTGAATCGCATGTTCACCTGGTAAGTAATCCTCGAAATTCGTATCAAACTGAACACCAAGCTTCGAAGAGTAAATCCAGCAAGCCCGCACATAGGCCTTGTTTTTCAAAATCAAAGTCGCCGTTTTTGCAACTGGATCAATATTTTTGACTTCAATCTTTAGATCGTTTTCTTGCGCTTTTGTATAGCTTACAGGTAGTTCTGAAAAGATTCGTGTTTTCGATTCTCCAGCGGCATTCTTCCAATCTAAGCGAACAACAATGTTCTGATTGGCATGAAACTGACGAATACATGAGAAATCAATCAACTGCTTTTGAACGCCATTTGTAACCAGCTTCGTCGAAACACTTTCCAATTGTTTTCCTTTTAAATCGAAAACAGTGAATTTCAACTCTGTTTGAACAGTATCAACTTGGTCAGACAACAAATAGTATTCGTATAAATTTTTCCCAGTTGATTTTCGTAGAACAGCAATATCCTCGTAATCTTTTGTCACTTCGTATTGAAGCGCTTTCCAATTCCAAAAATAATCCATGCTCGACCAAGATGGCGCTGGCCAACAATCGTTGATTTGCCAATACAAGGTTCCACTGCAACGCGGTGCATCCAAGCGATGACCAGTAACAGCCATGCTCACTGCTGTTGCTTCAGTTAATTGCGAATAGTAAACGAATTCTTCAAAATTTGCTGGAGTACCAAACAAGATTTTCGCATGTTTCAAAATCATTCCATTTCCAACATAGCTTTTCTGATGGTGTTTCATGACGTCTGACTCCAAGTCCCAATCGGTCTTTTCAGAAAAAGTAGATAAAGTTGAATACTCAGGAAAACTTTGAAAACCATATTCAGCATTGAAACGACCAATTTTCTTAGCGAAATCTTCCATCGGATCTTTTCCATGCCAAACTCCCCAATAATGCTGTGTTCCATGATTGTAAAACTCATCTTTCCCCCAGTTACTCAATGGAGAAGTATGACTGTAGGGCGCACTCGACAAAGCAGATACTTGTGCTGGAATCAATTGTTTAAACAATCGATTGTAGCTATCTTCAATTTCCTTTGCATCCTTTCCATACAAATTGTATTTCACTTGGAATCCCCAGTTTTTCCATGCAACGTCAACTTCATTGTTCCCATTGAACAAGGTTAAACTGGCATGAGAAGCGATTCGTGGAATTTGATAATCAATCTCTTCTTTCACATTCAACAAGAAATCAGGATCACCAGGATACATTGCACAGGCGAACATAAAATCTTCCCAAACCATAATTCCCTGTTCATCACACGCATCAAAAAAAACTTCATCAGGATAATATCCTCCACCCCAAACGCGCACCATGTTGAAATTACTTCTCGCCATCACTTCAACCATTCTTCTCAAATCGGCATCCGTAACGCGTGCAGGAAAAATATCTTGTGGAATATAATCACCTCCTTTACAGAAAATTGGTCTTCCGTTCACTTTCACAACGTGGCTTGTTCCCCACTCATCTGCTTCCATTACAATTTCAGAAGTTTTTATTCCAAAACGAACGGTGCGAGAGTCAATTACCTCACCTTTTTCATTGACAATTTGCCATTCATCAGTATATAAATTTTGTTCACCTTGTCCGCGTGGCCACCACAATTTGGGATTTTCAATACTTTCTAGTCGATCTATTTTGATAGAATTTTCATCGATCTCAATTTCTCCAAATAATTTACTTTTCCAAATTAATTTCCCTTTCGACGGTTGAGAAAAATAGAGACTTAAGTTCAAATCAGCCTTGTCTTCATCTACACTTGAAGTAATAACAGAAGTCAGACTAATTTTTGCTGCATTGTAAGCATTCAGTTTTACGGGCTTCAAAAATCCCATTGTATTCATGCGCAACGCCCAATCCCATCCAAATTGATATTGCGGTTTTCGTGTATATGGTGCAATTGCAATCGGATCAACATCATTCGGCGCTGGTAAATGATAAGATGCCGTTGTGTAAGCCGCTTTGTGATAATTTACAGGCGAATAAAATTTAACTTTTATAGTATTTTGCCCCAGTTTTAGATTGTTTTTAATTTCAAAATAATAAGGACGAAACGCATTTTGTGTAAAAGCAATCAATGAATCATTAACAAAAATCTCAGCATACGTATCAATTCCAGGAAATTCCAACTCGACATAATCTTTCTGAAGTTGTTCAGCAGTTAGCGTAAATTCCGTTTTAAAATCCCAATTGTATTTTTCAATCCACCCAAATAAATTCTCATTCTTACCATAAAATGGATCTGGCAATTCTCCACTATCAATTAGCTTTTCTTGCACAGAACCATGCGTTCCAGCAGACATCCATACTTGTTTTTTGGGATGAAAGAATTGCCATTCCAACGTCGTTTGTGCCATAATCTGAAAACTAATGAACGATAGAATTAAAAGGTAGAATTTCATAAAAATTTCGTTTTTACCAATTACGGTTGAAAGGTGCATCCACCATTTTTTCTTCCGTGGCTGTTTTTAATGCGTAATTAAAACCATTGTAAACTGAGTAAGATCCAACATTTCCATTTTTGTCAATTGCCAAAAAGCAACATTGCAAATTGGTTAAATCTTTGTGCTTCGCGATAATGCGTTCAACAGCCATTTTACATGCTTCCATCGGTGAATGTCCGTGTCGCATTAATTCAACAACCGTGTGACTTCCAGCGATACGAATAATCGCTTCACCTAAACCAGTTGCTGTTGCTGCTCCAACCTCTGAATCAATAAACAATCCAGCTCCAATGATTGGAGAATCGCCCACTCGTCCATGCATTTTATACGCCCAGCCACTTGTTGTGCAAGCGCCACTCAAATTGCCGTATTGATCCATTGCTAACAAACCAATTGTATCATGATTTTCGTGATTAATCTCTGGCTTCTTGAATAAATCAGCATTTTCTTTCTTCCACTTTTTGTATTCTGCTTTTACTTCTGGAATTGGCGTTTTAATTGTTTCAAAACCATGTTCCAAAGCGAATTTCTTTGCTCCAGCTCCAACCAACATCACGTGTTGAGTTTTATCCATTACAGCGCGTGCAACAGAAATCGGGTGCGCAATTCCTTCCAAAAATGCAACTGAACCACAACGCGAATCATTGTCCATAATGCACGCATCTAAGGTAACATGTCCGTCGCGATCAGGCATTCCTCCAATTCCAACACTTCTATTCGTTAAATCAGATTCAGTAACTTTCACTCCTGCTTCAACAGCATCAATGGCTAAACCGCCTTTTTCTAACACTTTCCACGCTGCCGCATTCGCTGCTAAACCGTGATTCCATGTAGAAATGATAACCGGACCATTCGCTTTCCCCTCGAATGACTGACCAAACAATTCACCTGCTTTAAGCGGCTGAACAGCACTTAAGGCTGCACCTGCCAAACCAAGTTTTAAGAATTTTCTGCGCTGTTGATCTGCCATCTTATTGATTTTTAAGTTCGTTTGCTAACCATTTTTGGTACACTTTCGCGTATGCTTCGTGTTTTGAATATTCAACCGAAAAGTCGTGACGCCCCGAATAATCAGGTTTTGCCATCATGAAAATATAATTGTTGTTATCGCGATTCAAGACAGCATCTACAGTTTGTGAAGGTGGAATACAAATTGGTCCCGGAGGCAATCCGTTGATTTTGTATGTATTGTAAGCACAATCAATGTTTTTATGCTCGTTCAACAAACGCTGAACACCATCCAATTTATCTCCCCAACAAAATTTAAACGTTGGATCTGATTGTAATTTAATTCCTTGGTTGATACGGTTTAAGTACAATCCAGCAATTACAGGCCATTCGTCAGCATGTTTTCCTTGCTCAGAATAAACAATACTTGCTAAAGTAACAGCTTCAGAAGGAGATTTTAAACCAACTTTCATCAACTTAGCCATTCGATCTGCCGTCCAGAAGTTTTTAAACTCTTTTGCCATGCGCTCAACAAATTCTTTCTCATCTGTATCGTAATACATTTTGTAAGTATTTGGTAAGAACATTGCTGGCATTTGCTCACGTGTAAATCCGTATTTTTCAAGTGTTGCATCTTCATCTAAAAAGTTCACCAATTTCGTTGAATCAGCCATAATATTCGCACAAACCTTCTCAGCTAACTGATAGATATCACGACAGTTATTAAACGTTACTGAAACTTCTACTTCACCATTACCATTCCCTGCTGAATTCAATGTAAAACCATTTAAAAGTGTTCGATATTGCGTTCCTGCTTCTATGTTGTATTTCCCTAAAGCAATTTTTTCTTTGGTCAATTCTTTATATTCAGCAACTTTTACAAATGCATCAACATCATCAATAATTCCTTGTTTTTGTAAGTCAGCAGCTAATTCTTCAACACTCATTGGTGCTTTGATATAATAAGCAACTGTTGAAGAATTTGTTGTACCCGTTCTACTACTTAAATACAAGGAAATTTTTGGGTAAGCCAAAATCCCACCTACCAAAACAATAACGGCAATAACGCCAAGGATTATTTTTCTTTTAGACATAATTGAAAATTAATTTCGTCAATACGTTGACCTTTATATAAAAACCATTCTTTGCGGACACCGACTTTATCAAATCCGCATTTTGAGAATAAATGAATACTTTCCGTATTATCTGCTTGAATTGAACAATACAAGTTGTGTAAAGCCAAAAAGTCGCGGGCATAATCAATCATTAATGCTAAACTTTCCGAAGCATATCCTTTTTGCTTGTGCACATGATCACCGATCAAAATCCCAACGGCTGCATTGCCATTGCGAAAATCTACATCGTACAAATCAATTGCTCCGACTGGTTCTTCCGTTCCGTTCAAGCAAATCATCAAACGCAATTGTCCTGTTGAACGAATATGTTGTTGTTGTTCAATCAATTGCAAAATTCCATGCATGGAGAAAGGCACTTCTGTATCTGTCACCTTCCAGTGAGCAGGATTATTTTCCCACAACATCAATTTGGTTGCGTCAGACGGTTCTACTGGTCTAAGAAATATGCTTTTCCCTTTTAACATCCTTTAATTTCTGCAAACGATTGGTAATATCCTGTTGATTATAATTCAGTATCCCTCGATAATCTACGTCCAAATTTACTCCAAATACCGTTTCAATTAATTTGTGTTCCTGCAAATATTTCAACAATTCAGAAAGTTGACTCACTTCAGATAAACAATTGAATAACTGAGCAATAGGTGTTAAACATGTTGAAATCTCAGGTTCCGCATGTTGATAGCTTTCGAATGCATTTTGAACAGCAGGAAGATTTAAATCAGTTTTTACTTGAACAAATAAGCTTGGAATTGCTTTTTTCTGAATAAGATGAAAGGTTTTTGACACTAAGATTCCATTATCCTTCCCATTTACTTTCAGACTAAAATAATGACCACTAACTGAGCAACCAATATGTGGCGGAATTTTATTCGCGTACCAAATCCACAGGAAAAATCCATCTTCCAATCGAGTGGTTGCCGATAAAGGTTGAATGTCAGGAAATTCGAAACTATACATCCATCGTTCCTTTAAACACAAATTCAGCTGGACCAATTAATTGAATGTTCTCAAACGAATTATTTCCCAAATAGGAATAAGCGACTTTCAAATTCCCACCTTTTACTGCAACATTAATATCGTATTCACCAATTCGATTTTCTAGAGTAGCAAGCACTAATGCGCAAGCTGTTGCTCCTGTTCCACAAGATAGCGTTTCATCTTCAACTCCACGCTCATACGTTTCAATCTGAATCGAATCATTCGCTATTTGCTTCACCAAATTCACATTAATTCCTTCCTTCTTAAATTGATCTGAATAGCGAATCGTTTTTCCGTACTCGACAATCTTTTCCTTAGAAAGGTCTTCTGAAAATTTCACAAAATGTGGCGACCCAGTATGCAACACAAACGCATCATTCAATTGCTCAACGTTTCCAACAGGCAACATATCCAAATAAACTATTCCATTTTTGAATTGTGCTCTGTGTTCACCATCAATCCCTAAAAACCTGCAATCATTAATGACTAAACCAAGTGTACCAGCGAATTTCACAGCACAACGCCCACCATTCCCACAAAAACTTTTCGAACCATCAGAATTGTAATAATCTACTTCGAAATCATAGCCTGAAATGCGATTAATTTTAATTAAACCATCTGCTCCAATACCAAAACGACGATCACACAGCTTCGAAATTTGTTCAATCGTAAGCAAATCGTACTGACCAGACAAATTGTCGAGCATCACGAAATCGTTCCCTGTTCCTTGGTATTTTTCAAAATGGATAATCATTTGGCCAATTATTTCAGCAAAGGTAGGTTTTTCCATTCAAAAAAATGGTTCTTGCTTAACATTCTTTAACAGCTCATCAGTAACAAAATAAGGGTTCAACGCGTTATTATTGCACTTAAATTTTAAATCAATTTCAAATGAAAAACAACATTAAACTTTTAGGGTTGGGTCTTTTGGGAGGAATGCTTCCACTTGGTGCGTATTTAATGTTGACCACTTCCCCTTATCAAAGCTTATCAGATGAAGTTTTGGACGGCAATCGCTTGTACAATGCGCGTGCTGTTTCATTCGATGGTCAAAATTTAGCACCTAATTTCATTGACGCATCCGAAACAACCATTAATTCAGTCGTTCACGTGACAACAAAAGTCGTTAAAACAACTTTTCAGCGTGATCCTTTTCAAGAGTTCTTTTACGGTCCTGGAGCTGGTGGTAGAGAATTCAAACAATTCGGAGCAGGAAGCGGATCCGGAGTAATTGTATCTTCTGAAGGATATATCGTTACAAACAACCACGTGATAGAAGACGCAAGTGAAATCGAAGTAATATTGAACGATAATTCAAAATATACAGCCAAATTAGTTGGAGCAGATCCTTCTACTGATATTGCAGTTTTAAAAATCGAAGGATCAGGATTTCAACCAATTGCTTTAGGCAACAGTGATGATTTACACATTGGTGAATGGGTTTTAGCAGTTGGTAATCCATTTAATTTAACATCAACTGTAACGGCTGGAATTGTTTCAGCAAAAGCAAGAAACATAAACTTATTGGCGGATCGATCGAGAACAGATGTTGTTCCAATTGAATCATTCATTCAAACAGATGCTGCTGTGAATCCAGGAAATAGTGGTGGCGCATTGGTAAATGTGAAAGGTGAATTAATTGGAATCAACACAGCAATCGCTTCACAAACAGGAAGTTATTCAGGGTATTCGTTTGCGATTCCAGTGAATTTGGTTGAAAAGGTGTTACGTGATTTAATCGACTTCGGTGTTGTTCAGCGTGGATTCTTAGGCGTTCAAATAGCGGACATCAATCAAGAAATTAAAGAGAAAAATGATCTTCCTAACACGAAAGGCGTATACATTTCGAAAGTAACGGAAAACGGAAGTGCTGAAAAAGCAGGCGTAAAAGACGGAGAAGTCATTTTAAAAATTGGAACGAAAGAAGTTAACTCAGTAGCTGAATTGCAAGAAGAAATTGGAAAAAGACGTCCTGGCGACAAAGTTTCTTTAACCATTCGCACTGCAAAAGGCGTCGAGGAAGTGAAAGAATTGGTTTTACGTAACCAAGATGGTGACACAAAACTCGTTTCAAAAGAAGAAATTCAGAAAAACTTTGCATTGGGTGCAACTTTTAGTGAATTAAGCAGTAAAGAGAAAAAAGAATTAAATATTACTTACGGCGTTAAGATTTCAACCATGAATTCTGGCAAATTAAAATCAATTGGATTAGCACCTGGAATGATTATTACCAAGGTCAACAATGAGCCAATCGAAACGGTTGAACAACTAACAGGTAAGTTAAACGGAGTTAATAAAGGCGTATTGCTTGAAGTGCTTTCAGAAAGCGGCAAAAAGGAATATTTCGGATTTGGCTTATAAAATCGTTTGGGGCACGGTTTTTGGTTGCGGCGCGGTTGAAAAAATAGTGTGATTTTTTTTTGGAAATCAACTCTTTTTCGTCGTACCTTTGCATCCATTTTTCCCACATTACAAATTAAAAAGGAGGAATTTAGTAGAGGATGAGACAGCTAAAAATTACGAAGTCGATTACCAATCGCGAGAGTCAGTCATTAGACAAATACTTGCAAGACATTGGTAAAGAGGAGTTGATAACAGCAGAAGAAGAGGTAGAACTAGCCCGCAAAATTAAACAAGGTGATCAAAGAGCCTTAGAGAAATTGACGAGAGCTAACTTGCGTTTCGTGGTATCGGTTGCAAAACAGTACCAAAACCAAGGACTTACACTTCCTGATTTAATTAATGAAGGTAACTTAGGACTTATCAAAGCTGCTCAAAAATTTGATGAAACAAGAGGTTTTAAATTTATCTCTTACGCCGTTTGGTGGATTCGTCAATCGATTCTTCAAGCTTTGGCAGAACAAGCACGTATTGTTCGTTTGCCATTGAATCAAGTTGGATCATTGAACAAAATCAACAAAGCGTTCTCACGTTTAGAACAAGAATTTGAGCGCCCACCATCAGCTGAAGAGTTGGCGGAAGCGTTAGAAGTTCCAGAAGACAAAATCAAAGAAAGTTTGAATGTTTCTGGTCGTCACGTATCAATGGATGCTCCCCTATCTGCTTCTGAAGATGGAGGAACATTAATGGACGTAATGGCAAATGCAGATTCTCCAAAAGCGGATCACGCGTTGATGGCTGAGTCATTGCAAAAAGAAATCGAACGTTCATTGAGTACATTAACTGACAAAGAGCGTGAAATTATTCGCTTGTTCTTTGGAATTGGAATGAACCACGGATTAACGCTTGAGGAAATTGGAGCTAAATTCAATTTAACTCGTGAGCGCGTGCGTCAAATCAAAGAAAAGGCAATCAGACGATTACGACATACGTCAAGAAACAAACTACTCAAAGCATATTTGGGTTAATATTAGAAAAAGGCTTCCTACTCACGTGGGGAGCCTTTTTTGCTTTATACAATTTGAAATTCTTTAATAATTAAATATAAAACAACAATAAAAATGGAATCTGCTGTAGGATACGAAAAAGAGTTGAAATCGCACATTGAAAGAGAACGTGCTGCTGTTAAACTTTCTAGTAAAGTTGGTGAATTGTTATACGATAAAGGAATTGAGCTTGTGCTTTTCCGCAATCACTTAACAGACATTACAATCTCTGAGATTTTAAACCTACACGAATATGCTCGTAAGGTTGTGAACAAACCGATTGATGTATTTACTTCTTCTGAATTGGCTGAAGAAATCATGAAAATGGAATTAGCTCCTTCTAAATTAGACATTGGTAAATTATCAAGCGAGTGGTTGGCTGAAAAAGACAATTTCGCATCTAAAGCTGAATTCTTAAATGTAAAATTAGCTGGATTTGGAGTTACAACAGGTCACAACATTGAACCAAGAGACGTTGTTTTATATGGTTTTGGTCGTATCGGTCGTTTGGCAGCTCGTGAGTTGATTAAACAAGCTGGAAAAGGGCAACAATTACGTTTACGTGCTATCGTTACACGTGGTTCTTCAGATGCTGATATTATCAAACGTGCTTCTTTGTTACGAAATGATTCAGTTCACGGAGCATTCAAAGGATCTGTTATTGAAGATTTAGAAAACAAATCAATTATCATCAACGGACAAATTGTTCAAATGATCGATGCAAGTAACCCCGAAGATGTTGATTACACAGCATACGGAATTAACAATGCATTGGTTATCGATAACACAGGTGTTTTCACAAATCGTGAAGCTTTATCAAGACATTTAAAAGCAAAAGGTGTTTCTAAAGTTTTATTGACTGCACCAGGAAAAGAAATTCCAAATGTTGTTTACGGAATTAACCAAGGAACATTAGATGTTGAGAACGAAAACATTTTCTCAGCTGCTTCTTGTACAACAAATGCCATCTCTCCTATTTTGAAAGTTGTAAACGATAAATACGGAGTTGTTAAAGGTCACATTGAAACAGTTCACGCTTACACAAATGACCAAAACTTATTGGATAACATGCACAAAAAACCAAGAAGAGGTCGTGCTGCTGCAGTGAACATGGTAATTACATCTACTGGTGCTGGTTCAGCTGTAACGAAAGTTATTCCAGATTTGAAAGATAAATTGACTGCTAACGCTGTACGTGTACCAACTCCAAATGGTTCATTGGCAATTTTATCGTTGGAATTAAACGGAACAACAACAGTTGAAGAAGTAAATGCACTTGTTCGCGATGCCGCTTTGAATGGAGATTTAGTAAACCAAATTTTCTATTCTTACGATCCTGAATTAGTTTCTAGTGATATCATTGGCAACACATGTTGTTCAGTATTTGATTCACACGCTTCTATCGTCTCAACTGATGGAAAAAATGTTGTGTTGTATGCATGGTACGATAATGAGTTTGGTTATACTAAACAAGTAATTCGTTTGGCTAAACACATCACTAAAGTTCAAAGAGCGATTTATTATTAATCGATTTTATAAAATTAAAAAAGTCCCAACCATTGCGGTTGGGACTTTTTTTTGCTAAAACCTAAACTATGATTGATTACTCCTTTACGAGTCTTTTTAATACAGTGAATTCATCAGATCCAATTTTAATCGTATAAACACCAGTTGCATAATTCGATAAATCGATCATTGTTTCGCTCGATGTAGATTGTTTTTGCTCAATTACTTTTCCAAATGCATCGATTAATTGAATTTGGTAATCTCCTTGAAATTGATCGAATTGAATAGTAACCAATCCATTTGTTGGATTTGGATAAACAGAGATTGAAGCTTCTAATTCTTCGATTCCTAAACAACCATCAACAGTAAGCGTAAGTGAAGCGCTTCCACTACATCCATTTTGGTCTTCAACAGTTAAAACATATGAACTCGCTTGAGTCGCGTTGATCGTTGTTGTCGTTTCGTTTGTATTCCATGAATATGTTACAAATCCAGCTGGACCATTTAATACCAATGGAAGATGATTTTCACAAACCGTAGTATCATTTCCAATTGAAATAACTGGATTTTCATTTACAACAACTGAAACTGTATCCGAATTAACACATCCATTTGCATTTGTTCCATGAACAATGTATGAATCTGTTTGATTTAACAACATCGCTAAGCCATTTAAAATACCGTTATTCCAAGAATAAGATTGAGCTCCTGCCCCGCTGAAAACAACGCTTTCACCTTTACAAATTTCTGTATGATTCACATTCCCTACAACAGTTGGTAAAGGATTCACCACAACCGTTAAGGTATCAGAAGTAGTACAATTGTTTGCATCAGTTCCGATTACTACATAATCAGCAGTTTGACTAGGTGCAAAAGCAACATTATCAACAACACTGTTATTCCAGTTATACGAAGCTGCACCTTGACCATTCAAAATCACTGACTCTCCAATACAAATTGACAAGTCTGAACCAAGAGCTTGAACGTTTGGTAAAGGATTCACCGTTAAATCAAACGCTTCTGTTGTATCAGAACACGCATATAATGCATTTGAAACAAACAATTCATATTCTCCAGCCAATGTCGCTTCGATTGAATTCGCTGTTTCTCCAAGTGGTTGATTATTTAATAACCATTGAACTGAGTTAGAACCTGAACCTACGATAGAGATAGTTGCTGTATCTCCCGCACAGATTGTATTTTGACCTGAAATTGTTGCTGCATTCGCCAATTCTAAACAAGAATTCAATTGGTAAATAGACAATGTACTACTCACTTCATTTGCAAGAATTACGATTGAATTTCCGTTTGGAGATGCTTCAGCAGAAATATAAATCATTCCTTCCACACCTAAATCTGGACCTGAAGTTGATGTTGAACGATTGTTGTAATAACCAACGTACACAGGTTGAGCAGGATTATTAATATTAAAAATCATAGCTCCACCAACACGTTCTAACGAAACAAACAGAAAATGTTCTCCATTAATTTCAGCAGTAGTAATACCTTCTGGTTCTGGACCTTTATCATCACTTCTGTTTTTTAGAGACGGAGTTCCTGCAGAATTTGAAGCATTAAAAATTGCTGCAAACGTTGGATGGTTAGCAATTACTTGTTCTATCAAATCTTTTGAATCAAAAACCAATGCTCCAGTTGCTGCATTCCAAATACTAAATGAACGACCACCCATAACGTGAATTTCATCTAAATCTCCATCGTTATCTGTGTCACCAGAATATTTCAAACCATTTAAACGTCCAGCAAAACGATTGTTTTTCAAAATTAATTGATCTGAGAAAACCGTTGGATCAAGTGTTAATGAAGAAATTCTATTTGCATCCACAACTGAACCAAATTCTCTAGAATCTCCTTCATTTGCAGAAAAAACATATCCTTGACCATTAATTGTAGCATACGAAATTGCATCTGGCATATAAGCTCCTTTCACTGGTAAAGATGTAATCAAAATTTGACCAGTTTGATCAGACGCATCCATTGCATTGCCACTTGAATAATCGCTATACCCCAAAGGATACAAGGTATCAATTTGTAAGGCCGCTAAATCAATTACCAACATTGCATTGTTTTCTTGTAAACTCACATAAGCTTTTGAATTATCATCCGAAATCGCGATGTATTCTGGTTCAAAATCTTGTGCAACAGAAGCACTTGTCGTGAAAACACGAATTCCTTGTGCTCTCAATGCAACTTCTTGTCCATTGTATTGTGTCAACGAAATTGTTGTAACATTCGCATTTGTCAAGGCTGCATAACCAGGTGTTAAATCAACGATTGTAATTGAGCCTTCAGGATCTGCAGAATAAGTTGAGTTCGGTTCGCCTTCGTTCGCTGTAAGTACTTTCGTGAAATCTTTGTTAAATGTAATCATGTCAGGCATTGCTCCTGCTTGAACTTGATTGATAAACAAACCATCTTCATCAAGAAACACAATTGAACCATTTAATTGAGCACTTGCATTTTCAATTGCCAATGCAACCACACCGTTGTGCACAGCAACAGAATTAACATTTCCATAAGGTGTAACACTAACGCTATTTAATAAAACTGGAGTTGAAGGATTAGAGAAATCAACAATGTCTAATTTCGCACCAATACTATTAGCAATATATAAACGGTAATTTGATGAATCATAGGCAACAATTTCAGCTGAATTTGTTCCTCCTGCACCATTTGAAAATGACGATAAAAGTGTCATATTCATTTCGTTTGTTGCAACTGGCGCTTGATAATCATTGTCTTTTACATATATAATTTGAAAATAATTCGAAGTAGAAACTAAGGCATTTTTATTTGGCTTAATCTTAAGAATAATTGATTCCGCTTTTTCGGCGTTGCTATCATCAAGAATTGAGATTGGGAAATTTACAAGTCCATTGAAGTTCGCTGGAATTGTCAACGTATCTGTTGTTGCCCAGTTAAAATCACTTCCAAATGAACCACTTGAATAATTTACCAATTCGAAAACAACTTTGGCAGCAGAATTATTTGCATTTGAAAAAGTAACCGGAACATTCACTGTACCAGCAGATTCCGTCACAATTTGATAATTCGTTGCTGTTGCAATTGACGCAGTACCTTCTGCTTCGCGAAGAGAAACCAAATCAAAACGACAAGTTCCACCGCCAGAATATGTGCTTGTTGAACGAGCTGCAAGGTATTGACCACTAATTGGATCAAAGTTGGAAACAACACGAAATGCAGCCAAACTATTGTTGTTTAGTGCAGAAATTCCAGAGAAATCAAAACTTCTGTAATACCATGTATCGCCTGTTCCCGTTGGCGCTGGTGTAAACGTATACGTTGTAGCATCTGTCCAAACAACAATTCCACCTGTACTCAATCCAGTGTTATCTAAAGTATATTGTAACACCCAAGTATTTGCTGCTGTATTACTCAGACGTTGATAAAATTCTAAAACAGCCCTATTGAATCCTGTTGTTGGAATATCAAACTGAATACCAGCAGTTTTAGGAGCATTTCCTTGAGATGGATAAGTAGTTGTATTTAATCCTGAATTATCCGTTGAGTTTACATCCAGAGGATTTCCAGCGGCAAAAGTTGAAGAAGTACCTCCAATTGTTAGAACCGAACCGTTTCCTATGTCCGGAAGTAAACTACCTGTTGAAGTAGTTGCATCATTAACACTAGAATTGAAATTCCAATTAGCAATTATTGACTGCGAAAATGAACCAAGAGAAACAGTAATAAAACCAAATAATAATAATCGTTTTTTCATTGAGTTTTTTTTTACAAAACTCCCTCTATTATCTTGTTTCTCTATTTCATTTTTATTAATGAACTATGATGATTTAAAAACCCCAAGTTTAAGTAAATAAACAAATCATTAAATTAAACTTGGGGTTCTTTTCAATTAAATTGTTTTGTTAAACGAATACTTTAACGAAATGTAAAAGTTCCTTCCAGGCTGTGAAACTTGAATGTTTTTTAATCGTGACAAATGATCTATATAGTTTGCATTCAATAGATTTTTCACACCGAATCCTAAGGTTATTGGAGATTTTTTACCCAATTTCCAATTTGCACCAATATTAATTAATTGATACGCAGCCGAAGATGTTTCAAAAGAAGCAACTCTATTTTGTTCAAACAAATAAGAATGTTGAATGACAATCTCTGTCAATTTAATCCATGATTTCATTTTAAAATCAAAACGTATTGTGCTATTAATTCTATTCTGTGGCATTAACGCAAGTTTTTCACTTTTCGATTCTGCCTGAATGAATGAGTAATTTGATTCCAAGTGCAACCAATGTGCGAAATGCGGATGAAAATGAACTGCGACATCACTTCCAAACAACCAAACTTGATTCATTTGTTTGTATTTATAAACAGGTAAATCATCAATTGTCGAATCAATTGGTGTCAATAAAATGTAATCTCTTACATAATTCCCGAATGGGTTTACAATAAATTCAAGGTGATCTTTGTGAATTTCATAAGTTAAATCTAATTGACTCGCTTTTTCTGCGGTTAAGTTAATATCACCAATTTCATAGCGCAATGCACCGTCATGTGCACCATTTGCCATTAATTCAGATAAATGAGGTGCTCTAAATCCTGTTGAGACGTTAATTCTAGCCGTTGTTTCTTTTCCAGAACGTACGGTACCCGCTGAAAAATTCAAACTTGGAAATTGTTTCTTTAAACCGTCAAAACCATTAAAGTTCTCGCGCGATTTGATTACTCGAATATCTCCTCTAATTCCAGCTTGCGTATTCCATTTTGCATGTTTAAAATACATTAACCCATAAATACCATTATCAAACGTGATTGATGACGGTATCAATTTCTCTTCTGCTGTTGGATCATTGGTGTTATCCTGAAACATTCCTTGAAAACCATAAACAAAATTAAAGCGCCCATCAAACTTTGTAACCGATTTTAAATGGTACAAAGTATTTGACAAGATCATATTCAGAGCAGCTGTATCTTCACTATCCTCAAACTCTTGTAAACGATTTACGGTTTCACCAACCATCAAACTTACTGTCTGTTTGGCTAAATACCATGAATTTTGAATACTTAAGAAATGGTTATGAAATTGTTGTGAGGGCAAAAGTAAACTTCTTTCTTGTTGTGATGATTGGTAGGATTCTGGTGTAGGAATTGAATCTTCCGTTTCACCAGGAATACCAATAACACTTGTTGAATAATTGTATCGCACAGAAAGTCCCCAATTTTTATAATTTGTTCCAAAAGCCGCTTTTAACCCTTTTTCATTAAAACGCGAATTTGTCAAAAAAGAGCCGTTTGGCAGTTTGAAATCGGCGTGATTGGCATAACTACCTGCTAAGTTAAGTCGGAAATTCTTTTTTGAAATTTTATACGCTAATTGATTGCTTGTTCCTAAAGTATTCGATTCAAATTGCGATTTCACACCAACTTGCATCTCATTTTGTAGCGCAAAAGGTTCATCTTCATAATAAATTATACCTCCAAGTGCATCAGCACCGTACAACAATGAGCTTGGTCCTTTAATCACCTCTACTGTACCTATTCCTAGTTCGGTAATTCCCATTCCATGATCACCACCCCATTGTTGATTTTCAATACGTAGCCCGTTTAATAAACTTACCACTCGAATTCCTTGCATCCCGCGAATTACAGGTTTAGATATTCCAATTCCTGTTGAAGAATTATAAACACCAGGGATTGTTGCCAGCGCTTCTCCTAAATTGGTTGTTGGAATTGCGTTTAAATCAGTCAATTTACGAGTTTCAATATGTATGGCATTGTATTTCTGAAGCATTCCTTTTGGACCTGAAATTGTCACTTCATCTAATGCCACATGTTTTTCGATAAGTTTAATTTGCTGAATCGATGAATTTGATTCTAAATACAAAACTGATGTTTCATAACCTAATGCTGAAAACTGGACATTAAAGCGGCTGGGTAAATTATTTGAAAAACTAAATCGACCTAAGGAGTCTGAAATTAATTGAGCGTTAACATCTAAGATTGAAATAGTAACTCCGGGAATTGGTTGATTAGTTGACGAGCTAGTGATTACGCCACTAAACGATTGGGCATACATGCCATTTATACATAGGATAGCTCCTATAATTGCAATAAAACGATTCATTTTATAATTTTTAGATAATGAAAATTAAGTCAGACAGAAAATTGCCGACAACACAAAATAATCACTCACGTGAGTGATAACATTTATTTAATTCATTAACTAATTGGTGGACCCCGATGGGAGAATTGCTCGAATTTCTTTTTGAAATAAAGCGAAGCAATCGTTAAATCGAATTTAGCAAAATAGGCTTTACTAAAACGATACGAAAATTGTTGAGGTTGATCTATAATTCCTAAGCTGAAATCACAGGCAAAACAATTCTTTTCTTTTGCAACTGTTTCTTTTTGATTGGAAGAATGATGGTGATCACAGTCATGCCAAAAGCTTCTCGGTGTTAGAACAACGAAAAAACTTAATAATAAACAATATGCAATTACCTTTTTAACCTTCACTGTACAAAATTAAACAAAAAAAGTGGAGACTCTTTCGAATCTCCACTTTTAAAATTATAATCGAGTGTGATTATTTATTATTTCATCAAAGCTTCCATTTCTTTGAAAGAATCACATTCTTTCAATTCTTTTTCCATAGCTTTTTTCTCAGCATCAGTTTTACCTTCGTCTAATTTTTGACATTTTTCCATGTCAGCTTTGTATTTAGTTTCGATTTCTGACATTTTAGCAGCCATTTCTTCTGGTTTTGTTCCAGCATCTTGCATAGCTTTCATTTCTTTAGACATTTCTAAGAATGTATCTGCGCAGTCACATACTTCACTTTTACCGCAAGAAGCCAATACTAAAGCAGCAATTGCAGTAGTAGTTAAGATCATTTTTTTCATAAGATTGTTTTAAATTCGGTTAAAACTAAAAAAAAATACTTAAAATTCACAATGCAAAATGATTTTTTCATCCACAATTTGATGAACGGTACAATATTGTGTTAAAAGAATTAATTTTTTACCCCAGCATCTCTTAAACACTTACGCACTTTTTTTTCATGAGCTTCTCGCTGCTCTGGAGTTCTGTTTGCATCTTGAATTCGGAACGCTTGGCACTTCTCATCTATTTCGTCGAAACGTTTCGCTAATCGATCAAATTCTGCGTCAGGTAAATTTGGTTTTGAAAATGCTTTATTGATTGAATCACCTTTCACTACACAATCACAGAAATCCCATTGTTCTCCATATTTCTCTTCAATTTTCGCGATTGATTCTTGTAATTCAGTTGTATCTACTTGCGCTGGACCTGTTTTTGCTTTTGCCAAAGCGTCTTCCATGCTAACATCCTTAACATTCAAGTTTACGCCACAACTTTGACAATCTGCGCAATTCGATTTCTCAGCACACGATGAAATAAATACAATTAAAATTAAAGCAAAAAGAGTCTTCATATAGTATGGTTTCTTAAGTAATAGCCCTAATGGTTTAGTAAATATACAAAAATATCTTTTTTTGACGTTTGAAATTTTAACCAAAAAAAACCGTCCAACATTTGCGGGACGGTTTCCAAAACTATCTTTTGAATTATTTCGCCATCAACTGATCTTCTGATGAAGAAGCGATTGCACTTTTTTCAATGCGAATTTTTGTTCCTTCAGAGCTAATTAACACTGTAGAATCTGCCATTTCCAAAATTTTACCGTGAATTCCACCAATTGTAACAACTTTATCACCTGGTTTCATTGCTTCACGGAATTTTTTCAATTCTTTTTGTTTTTTCATTTGTGGACGAATCATGAAAAAGTAGAAAACTACTAACATCATGACTATCATCATTAACGATCCTCCTCCTTGCATTTTGCTTTATTTTATGGGTTGTGTTTATTATTTAATATTTGCTTGAATCACCAATTGAGTAACTGATGGTTCCGTGTTTGCTACCACGTTCAATGATTTCGATAAAGGTGAGCCGGCCGGTGCATTTTTGGTAGATACTTCAGCTTTAATAATCCCTTCTTGTCCTGGTTTTATTGGATCCTCAGGCTTATCAGCAATTGTGCAAGAACATCCTGGTTTTACTTCAGCAATAATCAATGGGTAATTCCCTGTATTTTTGATTACGAATTGCGCTTTGATGACTTCACCTTTAACAACTGTTCCACCATCAAAAACAGGCTGAACTTGCATTGATGTTTTGTTGCCGACAATTACATCTTCTGTATTGTTACATGACATCATCAACAACAATACTGGTAAAAAGAAAACTATTTTTTTCATCTTTATTTTCGTATTAATTCATTAAACCACGACCAATTTTCACAATTTTCTTTTCAGCTTGTAAACGGTCGATTGCTTTATCTAAAATTCCATTAATAAATCCGTTACTTTTTGGAGTACTGTAAAATTTAGAAATTTCAATGTACTCATTCAAGGTAACTTTAGTTGGGATGTTATTGAATATCTGCAACTCAGTAATAGCCATTTTCATTAAGATTACGTCCATTTTTGCAATTCGATCCAATTCCCAGTTTTTAGTCAATTCATCAATTAAGGCTTCATTCTCTTTATCCATTGAGATTGTTTTTCTCAACAAATCGCGAATAAAATCTTGCTCATCATCATCCACTTTGTACAAAGGAAGCAATTCAATCACTTCTCCTTCATTTACGGACTTCAATGTCTTCAACACCATTGAACACGCTAAATCAATGTCATCAATCCAATGAATACTTTTTTCTTCGAAGAAATTGTACAATAATTCAGAATTAGCAATTTCCACTTTGAACAATTCCAATGCGAAGGCCTTATCATCTTCAAAGGTTTTTGAATCATTGTTCATGTATTCAAAATAGATTTCGCTATCCTTAATCGTCAAGAACATTTTTCTGAACATTTCTTGGTGCTCATCTCCAACCCAATTCACCTTGCATTCTTCTGACAAACGTCTCAACTCTTTATTTTCTTCCAATAAAAGAAAGATCTTGTTGTCAATAAACTTAGTGTTCGGATTTAAATCTTCTTCAGTTGGACGAATTTTCTTTGTGTTCTCTTCAATTCTGTTTTCAGCAATACTTTTAAGCTCTGAAAAGGACAACAAAAGATACAGGTATAAATCCTGTATGCGTTCAACTGCTTGCATCAACTCATTTTCAGTACGTCGAAAATTATCTTCGTTCGATTGAAAATAAGCATATAATGCTTGTAATACTTTAATTCTAAGGTGTCTTCTATTTAACATTTTATAATGGCAATTTCACTTTTCCTATCGCTTCAATTCTCTCTTCCGCCATTTTGTTGGCAATTTGGTATGTTGGAATGTTTTCCGCGCTTGAACGTTTAACAATATTTCCAATCGTATTGTAAATTTCTTCCGCTTTACCCATCGCCCATTCAGGAGACAAACCTTTCACTTCTGAATAACAGTTAATTACACCACCAGCATTCAAAGCGAAATCTGGTGCGTAAATAATTCCTTTTTCAACAACCATACGTCCGTGAATATCTTCTTGACGTAATTGGTTATTTGCAGCACCTGCAATAATTGAACATTTCAAACGAGATAAAGTCTCTTCGTTTACTGTGGCTCCCAACGCACATGGCGCATAAATATCCATATCCACATCATAGATTTCATCTAATCCAACAACATGAGCTCCGTATGTTTGAGCAACACGTTTTAATGATGGTTCATGAATATCAGTGATATAAATTTCTGCGTTTTCTTTTGCCAAAGCAGCAACTAGATATTCACCAACATGTCCAACTCCTTGAACAGCGATTTTCTTGCCTGTTAATGAGTCAGAACCAAATTGTTCTTTTGCACATGCTTTCATTCCAACGTAAACACCATGAGCTGTAACTGGAGATGGATCACCACTTTTTCCAGGTAAACCAACTACATGATTCGTTTCCATATTCACGTAAACCATATCTGCTGTTCCAATACCCACATCTTCTGCTGTAATGTATTTTCCACCAAGACTATTTACGAACTTTCCGAAACGACGCATCAACGCTTCTGACTTCATTGTACGTGCATCACCGATAATAACCGCTTTTCCTCCACCAAGATTTAATCCTGAAATAGAATTTTTGTAAGTCATACCACGTGACAAACGCAATACATCTGTTAATGCATCAACTTCATTGTTGTATGCCCACATGCGAGTACCACCCAATGCAGGTCCTAAAACCGTGTTGTGTACAGCAATAATTGCCTTTAAACCGGTTTCATTATCATTACAGAATAATAATTGTTCGTGATTGTATTTGCTCATCTGAGCAATAACTGGATTTTCTAGGAGGTTCGTTTCCTCAATATTTTTTACCTCAAACATATTTAAACGATATGTGTTATAAACTTAATTCAAGCCGAATGTCTATTTTTGCATCGCTATGCAATCTTGGGCACAAAAATAGGAAATTAATCGAATGAAGTCACTGAGCTATCTCAACAAATATTTTATAAAGTATAAATGGCGATTTTTACTTGGCATTTTATTTATCGTAATTGCTAATTACTTTGGCGTAAAAATGCCTGTTTATGTGAAAGATACAACTGATCAGTTGCTGGACACAACGGTTGTCAAAACTACATCGCAAGCCTTGGTACTTGCATTAAAAGTAGGTGGGATATATGTCTTACTTTCAGTTGCAAGTGGTATTTTCCTGTTTTTAACACGTCAAACGATTATAATCATGTCGCGCTTGATTGAATTTGATTTGAAAAATGAAATCTATGCTCACTATCAACGATTGGATTATTCTTTTTACAAAAAAAATGCAACGGGCGATTTAATGAATCGTATTTCTGAGGATGTAAGTCAAGTTAGAATGTATTTAGGTCCTGGAATCATGTACACAATCAACTTGATTGCTTTGTTCTTTTTGGTTATTTATCAAATGATCAATGTAAATGCACTTTTAACGTTGTTTGTGCTTATTCCTTTGCCGATCATGTCTTTTTTAATCTACAAAGTCTCGTCAAAGATGAACACATTGAGTACGGAAGTTCAAAAAGAACAATCGTTACTTTCAACAATAGCGCAAGAGACATTTGCAGGAATACGAGTCGTTAAGGCATATAGTCGTGAAAAAGAAACGCACGATAAATTCAATGCTTCGTCACTCAATTACAAGAAAAAAAACATGCGATTGGTTTTGGTGAATTCGCTTTTTATGCCAACAATTGTTTTTTTGATCGGCGTTAGTACCATATTATCCATCTACATTGGAGGCTTATATTATTTTGAAGCGAAAATTACAATTGGAGGAATCGTAGCATTTATCATGTTCGTTAATAAATTGACATGGCCATTTGCAAGTTTAGGCTGGGTAACCTCAATTAATCAGCGTGCAGCGGCTTCTCAAAAACGCATCAATGAATTTCTTCAGATTCAGCCAGAAATCGTAAATATAAATCATGAATCTTTCGAATTAAAAGGAGATATCGAATTTAAAAATGTTAGTTATACTTATCCGAATTCAGGAATAGAAGCTTTAAACAATGTCAGTTTCACGATTAAGGAAGGCGAAACATTTGCCATCATAGGAAAAACTGGAAGTGGAAAATCCACCATTGTGAATATGTTGATGCGACAATTTGATCCAACTAGCGGTGAAGTTACTGTGAATCAAGAAGATTTAAGAACAATCAACTTGGAAGACTACCGCAATCAATCAGGTGTTGTTCCGCAAGAAGTATTCTTATTTTCAGAAACGATAGCAGAAAATATTCGCTTTGGTAAGAATGACGAGTTGAATCAAGAAGAAATTATTGAAGCAGCACGCAAAGCGCACGTTTTAAATAACATTGAGGCATTCCCAGATAAATTTGAAACGATTTTGGGAGAACGCGGCGTAAACCTCAGTGGTGGACAAAAACAGCGCATCAGTATTGCACGAGCATTGATTCGTCATCCGAAATTATTGGTGCTTGATGATTGTCTTTCAGCAGTAGACACCGAAACAGAAGAAATCATTTTAAGCAATTTAAAAAGCGATTCTGACAAACGTACAACCGTTATTGTAAGTCACCGAATTTCTTCCATTCGCAACGCCTCAAACATAATTGTTTTGGATCATGGAAAAGTTATCGAACAAGGTTCACACGAGGAACTTATGGCGCTAAACCAGTCGTACAGTGAAATGTATTTCAAACAATTAGCAGAAGATAAATCATAAGATTTCAATACTATTTGTTCTTTTAAAAAAAAATACCATATTTGTTAGAACCTAAATGTTGTGAGAACTATGGAAAATGATAAAAACAACGAAGTTTATTCGAAAGTTGTTCGTGCGGGAAAAAGGACATACTTCTTCGACGTGAAATCTACGAAAGGAAACGACTTATACATTACGTTGACGGAAAGTAAAAAAACCTTCAATGACGATGGAAGAGACAACTATCAAAAGCATAAAATTTTCTTGTACAAAGAAGATTTCGAGAAATTCAGAGAAGGATTGGAGGATGTATTGTCGAAAATTGATGAACTACGCGATTCAGGTGAATTTGTTGATTCTGACGAAAATGTCTCTAACTATTCGGCTGTTTCTTTCGACGACTTATAAAATCACAGTACATTTTACAGATAATTTCAGGCAATATCAACATTGTCTTGGTTAATAATTTAGGATAACTTAATTCGTTATTCCTGTTTGATAATTGTATCTTTATCGCTTAATACACGAATTTAAAATGGGAAAAATAATTGCAATTGCGAATCAGAAAGGTGGAGTTGGAAAAACTACAACTGCTATCAATCTAGGTGGATGTTTGGGAGTGCTGGAGTATAAAACGCTTATTGTAGATGCTGACCCACAGGCGAATGCCACATCAGGTGTTGGTTTAGACCCAAAAAACACAAAAAATATTTACGATTGTTTAATCAACGAAGTTCATCCTTCAGAATTGATTATTCATACTGAAAATCCAAATTTGGACATTTTACCATCGCACATCGACTTAGTTGGAGCTGAATTGGAAATGATCAACCTTCCGAACCGTGAACACATGTTGAAATTGGCTTTGGAAAAAATTCGTGATCAATATGATTTCATAATCATCGATTGTTCACCTTCTTTAGGTTTGATTACTGTGAATGCTTTAACAGCTGCAGATTCAGTGATGGTTCCAGTTCAATGTGAATATTTCGCTTTAGAAGGATTGGGTAAATTATTGAACACCATTAAAATTGTTCAAGGTCGTTTGAATCAAGATTTGGAAATCGAAGGGATTCTTTTGACAATGTACGACACACGTTTACGCCTTGCAAATCAAGTTGTTGATGAAGTTAAAACACATTTCCAAGAGTTGGTTTTCGATACAGTTATTCACCGCAACACGAAATTAGGTGAAGCACCAAGTTTCGGTGAAACAATTGTAATGCATGATGCAGCAAGCAAAGGTTCGATAAATTATCTTAATTTTGCCCGCGAAATTTTGCAAAGAAACAATCTAACAAAAATCGGTAACGAGGATAAAATAATTGAATTCAACGATGAGCTCTAATACAAAAAAACGTTCTGCTCTTGGTAAAGGTTTAAGTGCCTTATTAGAAAATTCTGAAACAGATATTACATCAAAATCAGACAATGCTGGTGTTGTAGGTTCTGTATCTATGCTTTCAATCGAAAGTATCGAGGCAAATCCTTTCAATCCACGAACACATTTTGAGCAAGCTGCATTGGATGAATTGAGTCAATCGATTGCAATTCATGGAATTATTCAGCCCTTAACCGTACGCAAATTAGGACGTGATAAATACCAATTAATTTCAGGTGAACGTCGTTTTAGAGCGTCTCAATTAGCCGGATTAACAGAAGTTCCTGCATACATTCGTGTTGCAAATGATCAAACGATGCTCGAAATGGCATTAGTTGAAAACATTCAACGTGAAGACTTAAACGCGATTGAGGTTGCTCTCTCCTATTCTCGCTTAATTGAAGAATGTGATTTGACACAAGATCAGTTGAGTCAAAAAATTGCAAAGTCTCGCTCAAGTATTACAAATCATTTACGTTTATTGAAATTACCTGCTGATATTCAAGCATCTGTTCGCGACAATGTGATATCAATGGGTCACGCTCGTGCTTTGGTTTCTGCTGGAGACGAAGATTTACAAATGGCGATTTTTAATCGAATCGTTTTGGATGGTTTGTCTGTTCGTGATGCCGAAGCTTTGATTCGTGAAGGTTATGTTGAACCGCGCACTGAGACACCAGGAGTTGATGTAAAAACAACCCGTACTCCAAGTGTTACAAGCACGCAATCAACGTTCAAAGAACATTTAAGCGACAAACTTTCAACGAAAATTGAAATTAAAAAATCAACTTCAGGAAGTGGTAAAATAATCGTAAACTTCAATTCAGAGGTTGATTTAAATCGAATCATCGAAATTCTAAATCGTTAATGCGATCGCTGGTTGTCTTTATACTGTTGTGCATCGGAAACATTTCCTTTTCACAAGATTCATTATCGAGTCAACTTCCGCTTGATACTATAAAAGTTCATTCACCTAAGAAAGCCGTAATTTACTCTGCTATTCTTCCGGGTGCTGGACAAGTGTACAATCACATTGCAATGCCAAAAGGTCAAAAAAAGGCCTACTGGAAAGTTCCGTTGATTTATGCTGGTTTAGGAACAATGACCTATTTTTTGATTTCCAACCAAAAGACTCAGCTTTCTTTGCGTAAAGAGTATGAATATCGGCTTAACGGATTGACTGTAGACCCTGAATGGGAGATGTATGACGTTAACGCAATTGACATTTTGTACAATCAATATTTGAATTGGCGCGACTTTTCAATTTTAGGGTTAGGGGCTGTTTATTTAATTCAAATCGTCGATGCTGGAATTGAGGCACATTTCGTGAAATTTGATATTTCCGAAGATTTGTCATTGGCAATAGAACCAGCCTATTTTGGAAGAAACACTGCTGGATTAAATCTTCGTTTTAATTTTCGTTAAAACACTTGCAAAAGCACATTAAAAATCTAATTTTGTTTAACAAACACAAAAAATGAATATTGCATTAATTGGTTACGGTAAAATGGGTAAAGCGATTGAAAAAATTGCTTTGGAACGTGGACATACGATTGTTGCGATTGTCAATAGCGAATCCCCTATTTCTGAGGTGGATTTATCATTGGCGGATGTTGCAATTGAATTTACACGACCTGAATTAGCGGTTGATCATATCAAAGAATGTATTTCTCAAAAATGTCCAGTTGTTGTTGGAACGACGGCTTGGCATGAGCATCTATCTGAAATCACGGAAATGGTGAATGCACACAATGGAACATTTCTACATGCAAGCAATTTCTCCATTGGCGTAAACATTTTCTTTGAAATTAATAAACGCTTAGCGCAATTAATGAGAGGACAAACAGATTACAAAGCGTGCATGGAAGAAATTCATCATTTGCAAAAACTGGACGCTCCGAGTGGAACAGCAATTACCTTGGCAAATGGAATTTTAGAAAACAATACTGATTATTCATCTTGGGTTTTAGGAGAAGAGCATGCTCCTCACACAGTAGATGGACAAATTGGCGTTACTTCTTTCCGTCAACCAGATGTTCCAGGAACACACATAATAAAATATTCGTCACCTGTTGATACAATTACAATTTCACACGAAGCACACAATCGCACTGGATTTGCCTTGGGAGCTGTAATCGCTGCTGAATTTGTATTCAACAAAAAAGGTGTTTTCACTATGAATGACGTATTAAATTTATCGAACTAATGGCTTTTATCTATTTCTATCTGTTTTTATTGGTGCATCCTTATTTAGCGATGTGGTTCAAAAGTTTCAAACAAGCTGGACACCAACCTTGGGAAGCCTTAATTCCAGGTTACAACTATTATGTTGCTTTCAAGATTTCATGTAAAAAACCATTTTGGTCTTTGTTAATGGTCTTTCCAGGAGTGCACTTAGTTATGTGGTCAGTTGTTAACACTTCATATATTCGTCGTTTTGGCTATTTCTCATTCGTTGATACGCTTCAAGGAATTTTCTTCCCTTATTTGATTATGGCGAAAATTGCCAATTCGAACGCTGATATTTTGCCAGAAACAAATTGGGCAAACAGTCGCGAAACAGAAATTAGAAAATGGGGCGATCATTTAGCCTTGTTCCTTGCTTTGCCGATTATCGGACATGCAATTGCACTTATATTAAATGCCATTACGCGTGAAAAACCGGGTTCACGTTCAAAAGTAAAAGAATGGGGAGATTCCATCATTTTTGCATTGGTCGCGGCGAGTATCATTCGTACGTATGTGTTTGAACCTTTCCAAATCCCAACAGGTTCGATGGAAAAAACCTTATTGGTAGGTGATTTCTTGTTCGTAAATAAATTAGCGTATGGACCAAAAGTTCCTGTTACTCCACTTTCGTTTCCATTGGTACATAATACTGTTCCTTGGGTAAATGTTAAATCGTACACAACTTTAGAAAAAGGTTCGTACACTCGACTTCCAGGTTATAGTAATGTGCACCGTAATGATGTTGTTGTTTTCAATTATCCATCAGGAGATACAGCAATTTATGATCCACGCATGCCAAATGGTTTGATGGGACATGATTATCATCAAATAATGAATGATGAAGCTGCATATTTTTGGACTGAAGAAAACAATTTTAAGAAAGAAGGTATTGAGATTGACAAAATCGTTAGTGAAATTCGTGCAAATTATTTGTTATTGAATGATTCAATTAATCAAATCAATTTCATTGCTGATAAACTTATAACAAGAGAATTTGAAAATAAAGAAGGTAAAAATTTCATAGATAATATTGAATTCTGGAAAAACAAAGCTAGGAAATCAACTGCTGAAGGATTCACTTATTGTAGAGGTGGAATGGAAGAAAAAGGCTTAAACTACATTCAACATTATGGTTTAATATATCGTCCAGTGGACAAACGAGAAAACTACATTAAACGTTGTGTCGGTATTCCAGGAGACAAATTAGAGATTAAAAAATCTATTTTATATGTAAATGGCAAACCAGCATTTGTTGCACAAAATCAATGTTTAAAGTACTTTTTGGAAAAAACAAAAGATGTTGAACTTCCGACAGCATCCGTAATTTTGGAGAAATATGGATTAGAAGTTTCACGTGGAGATGTTTATGATGGAAGTGGCTATGCCATGGATATAAACTACAACTTTCAGTATTTCAATGATTTAATCACGTACAAAATTGATACTCACAAGGAGTATTATGTTTTAAATATTTCAAGAGAGGAAAAACGAAAAATTCTTAAAGATTTTCCAAAAGCAAAATTCACCTTAGCTGTTTCGAGAGATTCTGAAGAAACATACAGTACAAAAATTGAGAACTTAGGAGTTTTTCCTAAAGATCCTTATATCCACAATACAATCACAGACTTTCAGAAATTCCAAATCCCTCGTAAAGGACAAACAATTTCAATTTCAGCGAAAAATATTGCTTGGTACCGCCGTATTATTACAGCTTACGAAGGACATACCTTGGCTGAGAAGAAAGATGGTATCTACATCGATGGAAAGAAAACAAGCAAATACACGTTTGGCATGAACTACTATTGGTTGATGGGAGATAATCGCTACAATTCTGCTGATTCACGTATTTGGGGATTTGTGCCAGAAGATCACATCGTTGGACGTGCCTCTATGGTTTGGTTCTCAAAAGCTGCTGATCCTTCAATTGGTGTTCGTTGGGATCGTTTGTTCAAGATGATTCATTAATGCCTGCTGTTTTTCCATTTGCATATTTCGGGAACATTGATTATTTCAGAAAACTAATTGCTTCTGAACACACAATCATTGAAACGAAAGAGCATTTTATTAAACAAACTGTACGTTCTCGTTGTACGATTCTTAGTGCTAATGGTCCATTAGTGCTTTCGATTCCGATTGAGCGTAAAAATGGTTCCAAAACTTCAATGGACGATGCTGTCCTTAGTAATGAAACGGATTGGCGAAAAATTCATTGGAAAGCGATTGAAAGTGCCTACTCCTCTGCACCATTTTTTGATCATTATGGCCCAGAAGTGCATGATTTGATTTATCAAACAGAAGCTTCGCTTGTAAAATTTAATTCCTCAATTACTGAACGAATTTTCGAGTGGCTTGATCTAGATAAGAAATTGACATTTTCTTCAGATTACGTTTCTCCGCAAGAAGCACAAGATTTTCGAAACGATGAATTTGACGATTGCTCGGGTATTCGTTCCTACACACAAGTATTTTCTCCAACGAATCAATTTGAATCCAACCTATCTATTTTGGATCTTATTTTTTGCGAAGGTCCTTTGGCTAGACGCTGGATTATTTCTTCATAGAAAATTAATTAACATCTTAACTTGAAGCGTTTACGTTTCATTATCTTTACAAAAATTTTGTACATGAAATTCCTTAACATTTTCGCATTTACGTTTGTAATAGCAACTAGTTTACAAGCTCAAACAACACGTGAAATTGCGTTTTACAACGTTGAAAACCTATTCGATACCTTAGATGGTACAAACGATGATGCTGAGTTTTTACCTGCTGGAAAAAATGCTTGGAATTCTGCTCGCTACAATGAGAAATTGGACCACATCAATAAAGTTTTTGATCAATTTTCAAATCCTTTGTTCATCGGAATGTGTGAGATTGAAAATGCAACGGTTGTGCGCGATGTGATGAAACATTCTGTTAAATTGAACAACTATGGATTGGTTCATTACGAAAGTGCTGATGCTCGTGGCGTTGATGTAGCCTTGATTTATGACAGTTCAACCATGAAACTTGTAGAATCTGGATATATTCGCTTTACACTTCCTGGTGCTGAAGCAAAAGCAACAAGAGACATTGTTTGGGGTAAATTTTCCTACAAAAAAGAAACAATCATCGTTATGGTGAATCACTGGCCAAGCCGCAGTGGTGGACAAGAAGCGAGTGAGCCAAATCGTTTGGAAGCAGCTAAACATGCACGTACATTTATTGATTCATTGTTAGCAGACAATAAACACGCAAAAATCGTTTTCATGGGTGATTTGAACGATTATCCTTCGAACAAAGCTCCGCAATCAATTGCAGAAAAGTTAACACCACAAATCACTTCATTATCTGGAGATTTCGGTGGTTCTTACAATTACAAAGGAGAATGGGACGTGTTGGATCACATCATGGTTTCAAATGGATTGATAAATCCAGGATGTAAAAAGAAAAAATCGATTAAAGTCATCCCTGATTCAGGTGAAATTCATGCATTTGATTATTTACTCGAAGAATACAAAGGTCAAGTTGTTCCTTTCAGAACCTACGCTGGAGCCAAATACCTTGGAGGATATTCAGATCACTTACCTGTTTCGATAGAGGTTTCATTACCATAAGGAACTTCTGACTTCCCGTAACTGTAAGGTAAACGCTCTTTATACAAGAATTTCTTTTGTGTCGATTCAAAAGGTCGATAGATGTAATACACGAAGTTGTTTTGAATAGCGATTTTCTCAATGTAACGAAATTCTAGTCGCACTTTTTCTTTGATTTCACCTGTTTTCAAGTCAATTTGACCAAGATAACTGTATCCAGCTTTATCGAATAAGGCATAAATTTCACCTGTAAATCGATCTTGTATCAATTGCTTTTTCCACCCTGTTGTCTTTGGTTGATAGTGGTGATAAATCGACACACTGTCCAATTTATTTCCTGCTGCATCGAAGAAGAACATTTTATCCTTGTAATAATCAAAAACGATTACTGTATCATTTTTCAAAAACATCGGCGCATATAACTCTTTGTAATAAGGCGATTGCGTAAAGTAGTTCGCTCCTACCCAAATCTCTGCATCAATTCCCGTTTCCAATTCCTTGTTCTTTGCCCAAAGTTTTGTTCGTACATCTACCCATTTGTATTCTGAACGGTACAATTCCATCATCAATTCATCCTTTATTTCAATGATTTTTGAATAGGTTGAATCCATTTGATCAAACGCAAA
>Ga0066414_1000013_pt1 | contig 68322 bp, 62 predicted proteins | sample LakWasMet20_HOW5_2_FD_59541 | JGI IMG/M metagenome (GOLD analysis project Ga0066414, IMG submission 59541) | Freshwater sediment methanotrophic microbial communities from Lake Washington under simulated oxygen tension - Sediment Metagenome 20_HOW5 | ecosystem: Environmental > Aquatic >...
ATTTTCTGGGCGATTTTACGTTGGGATGATGAAATGCGTCACGTTCAAAATGGTACATTATCAGATGAATATGCGCCGAATCGTTGGTTGTTATTGATTATGTTCATGCTTGGTTTGGCAATTGGGGTTCACCTTTTAGGGATTCTGGTTGTTCCTGCAATTAGTTTCGTTATCTACTTTAGATACAAGAAAGTTGCTGATTTCACTGGTATTTTGTTAACAGGTATTTTATCAATTGTTATTCTTGGATTTATTCAAGAAGGTGTAATTCCTGGTTCGATTTCTTTAGCGAGCACATTTGAAGTTGCTTTCGTGAACACGCTTGGTTTACCATTTTACGCAGGAACAATTTTCTTCTTTGCAACATTGGTAATACTATGTGTTTGGTTGATTCGCTTTGCTAGAAAAAGAGGAAATGCAATTGTTTACAATGCAACAATGGGATTAATTTTCTTATTGATTGGATATGGATCGTTTGCTGTTATCGTTATTCGTTCAAATGCAAACACGCCATTGGATGAGAATGACCCTGAAAACTTAGTAACGCTTACTTCTTATTTGAAACGTGAACAATACGGTTCAGCGCCTATTTTCTATGGTCCACAATGGAATTCAAGAGAACTTGGTGGACAATTTGACGAAGAAGGAAATTGGATGGCTGGAGCAGATGTTTCTGGCTGGGGATCTCGTTCACCGTTCTATCTTCGCCGCTATGTAGTAACTAAAGGAGAAACTGTATTAAAAGCATATAAATCTGAAAAAGCTGCAAATGCTTTTGCTGCTAAAAACGGAGGTTCTGTCGAGGAGAAATATTTTGAATCAAATGCGGAAGATAGAATCAATGCGATTCCTGCATACGAACAAGCTGTTTTCTTCCCACGTATGTATTGGGATCAAGATGAGCAGCGCATCAATGGGTACAAAAACTGGTCTGGATACGACGCAAATGATGACGCCGGAACAGATATTGGTAAAGATGGAAATCGATTACCAACGTTTGGTGAGAACATGAAATATTTCTTTAGCTATCAAGTGAACTGGATGTATTTCCGTTATTTTATGTGGAACTTTGCTGGTCGTCAAAATGATATTCAAGGACATGGAGATAAAATCCGTGGTAACTGGATTTCAGGCTTTAGTGCAATTGATAATGCTCGCCTTGGTAACCAAGATGAAGCTGCACCATATTTCACTTCTCAAAACAAATCACATAACACTTTCTTCTTACTTCCATTGATTTTGGGTGTAATTGGTTTGTTCTTTCATTTCTACAGAGCACCTAAAGATGCGTTTGTGGTCTTGTTGGCATTCTTGTTTACAGGTTTGGCTATTGTTGTTTATTTGAATCAAAAGCCATTCGAGCCGCGTGAACGTGATTATGCGTATGCTGGTTCGTTCTATTTCTTCGCCTTGTGGATTGGTATAGGTGTGTATGCGCTTTACGATGCCTTTGTAAATTTCCAAAAGAAAGATCTAATGAAAGTTGGAGTTGTGAGTGGTGCTGGTTTAGTGTTGTTTGCAATTTTCGATATGGGAAGTGAAGTTTCAATGCCAAATTCAATCATGTGGTTAATCATGGTTGGAATCGGTGGAGGAGCCATCGCTCTGATGATGGGATTGAAAAAGGTTTTCTCAAAAGATTCGCAAGGTGCTGCTGTGGCAACTATCCTTGGATTAGCTGTTCCAGTAATAATGGGAGTGCAAGGATGGGATGACCATGATCGTAGTTTGAAAACGTCAGCGGACGATTTAGCATTGAACTATTTGAACTCTTGTGGAAACAATGGTATATTATTTACAAATGGTGATAATGATACCTTCCCACTTTGGTACATGCAAGAAGTTGAAGGAAAACGTACCGATGTTCGTGTGTGTAACCTTTCATTGATGCAAACTGACTGGTATACTGAGCAAATGAAAATGCGTGCGTATGAATCAGATCCGTTACCAATTAAATTCCGTGAAGATCAAACGTTGATGGGAGCCGGTAAAACAGATCAAGTATTGTTCTCAAGTTTGTTCGAATTGTTCTATTTGAATGTTAGTGATGAAATTTTGAATAATGTTATTCAAATGCGTACTAAAAACAATAGAGTGCAAGCGGCACAAGCGATTGAAACATTCAATTTGCAGATTGCAGGAATTCTTTCTGGAATTACATCTGATCAAGCGAATGTGATGCAACGTATTGAAGAATTGAAAATTGATTTGACAACCAATACTGGTAAAAACATCAATGAAAGTATTTACAAAAAATACCGTGCTTCATTTGAAGTTCTTTCAGCAATGCAAAGTGGATTAATTAAATTAGAAGAAGGAAAATCTCAAGCCTTCCAGCAATTGTTGATGGAGTTTGAAAAACCTTGGAATTCTACTGATTTAAAAGAAGCAATGGCCTTTGTTCGTGATGATAAGAACATTATGATATATAACCAACGTGAAGTGCGTATGTTCCCTTCTCAAGGATTTGTCTTAAAAGTAGATAAAGATAACGCAGTGAAATCGGGGGTAATTACGAAAGCACAAAAATCACAATGTTTGGATGAAATTCGTTTTGAATTCGATAAACGTGGAATCATTCGTGAACAAGTGATGATGTTGGATATCCTTGCAAATAACGATTGGAAACGCGGAATTTACTTCTCTAGTCCAGGGGGGTCTGATGTTTCTATCGCACTTTACAAAAGAGGTTACGTGAAACAAAATGGTATGGTCTTCGAATTGAGTCCATTGAATGAAATGAATAATCGTTATTCAGATGAGATGTTTGATAATTTGATGAAAAATTACGTGTATGGAGCAATGAACAATCCAGACGTATTAACGGATTATTACACACGTCGTCATACATCACAATACAGATTGCATTTTGCTTCCTTGGCAGATGACTATTTAATGCGTGCAGATAACGAAGATCAAATGCGTGATCAAAAATTGATGAACATTAAATTGTTGCGTCAAAATGGTCAAGCTGCTCAAGCAAATCAATTAGAGGCTTCTTTAAAAGGTGTTGATGAACGTATTGCAAACTACAAGAAAAAAGCAAGTGAACTAATCAATCGTTCTTTGCAAGTAATGCCAGCTGATGTAGTTATCGATTACGGTGAGCCGCAAATGGATGGTAGAAAAGAATACATGTTGGAAGGTGTTCAAATCCCTTCATACAATGATGGAATTCTACATGATTATGTTGGTTTATTGTACCGTTCAGGAGATAAAAAATCTGCGGAAGCTTTAGGGCAAACTGTTGCAGATCAATTGGAATCAATTGTGAAGTACTATGAATTAAGTCATCCAGCAATTGTTTTTGCAAATGACAATACAAGCGATTTATATGCGGCAATGGATGCTTATTTTGTCTTGTACCAAGCGTCAAATGATCCTTTAACAGGTAATCCAAATGGTGCATTAGCGAAACGTACGAAAACTAAGATTAACGAATTGTATAAAACAACTTTCCCAAGTGTGTTCAATTCATTAGAAGAGTTGGCTAATAATGCGGGTGAAAGCACACGAAGAAGTGCTTCTCCAGGATTGTATGCTGGTCGTTTGTTTGAACTTCAAGATTACCTTAAAGCAATGGGAATCTATTATGGCTATTTGAAAGGTGCTCCTGCTCCAAAACCAGCTGCAGGTGAACCAATGACAATTGAACAGTTACAACAACTTGCACCAATTGCTGATTCAGTAAAGGAGTAAGCTAAGTTCATATGAAATTATTTAAAACCCCACGTTTTTTCAGAATCCTATTTCCGAATAAAACGTGGGGTTTTTCGCGTTCAATAAATGCTGTTTATCTAACCTTTGACGATGGCCCAAATCCTCAAATTACACCTTGGGTATTGGATTTGTTAGCAGAATTAGATGTTAAAGCTACATTCTTTTGCGTTGGTGAAAATGTGTTGAATTATCCTGAAATAATTGAACGGATTAAGAATGAAGGTCACGCGGTTGGTAATCATTCAATGGATCACAAAAAGGGAACTGAGTTTAGCAAAGAAGAATATTTATCCTCTGTTTATTCAGCTCAGAAGCATATCGATAGTCGGTTATTTCGTCCGCCCTATGGTCGCTTAAAACTGAATCAAACCCACGCGCTAAAAAAAGATTTTAAACTGATCATGTGGTCGTGGTTGTCGTATGATTATGATCATAAAGTTTCTATTGAAACTATTATTCAATCAGCTCAAAAAGATATCAAAGCAGGTGATATTTTGGTGTTTCACGACAATCCGAAATCAATGGAACGATTGAAGCTGATGTTACCTCCAATCATAGTGGATTTACAAGCCAAAAAGTTAGAATTTAAAATTATTTCTTAAGCTTTTCCCTTTTTGAAAATTGGAACAGTTGAACAAGGTTCACCATACATAATGCTTTTCGCAACTGGTTGAAGATGCTTCAATAATTCTGACATTGCAAATTCTGGTGCAGCAATATCAGAACAACCTTTGATAATTACTCGACCATCAGTAAATTCTGCTAAATCAATTTTAGCAATTTCCGCTTTAATCAATTCTTTTTCCAAATCGATTTTGGAGCCAACAATGAAACTAGGAGATAGGCCAACTAATTGAGAGGAAACCAACATGTAAGCCCAAGTTGGAACAATCGCATCGGCTGAACAATGAATGAAAACGGCTTTTCCTTCGTAGCTCTTCCAATCATTTTCTTTGATCCAAGATCTAAAATCCTTCTCCTTAAGAATTAATCCTTGCCAAAGTTGATTTGCGATATCAATTTCGACAATTTCAACTTTCGGTTTAAAATCCGCTAGATCCATTGGAATTAAACCACTTTCTTGAACACGATTGATTATTTCACTCATAGTACAAAATTAATCAATAATCTAAATTGAACTGTATCTTTGTTCCTATGAAAAATTGGAAGACGCTTAGTATAATCAGTTTATTGTTTGCTGCTGTTTCATGCTCGAATAAAGAAAATTCGAATGACGAAAAGCCAACAGCATCTGAAAAAGTAGATAAAAATGAGCATCACAACTCGGCTATACTAACTGGTAAATGGGAGTTGAAAGACATCGATTTTTCAGCTTATTATGCAACTCTGTCAAGTGAAACACGCGTTCGTTTAGAAAATGACATGGAGCAGCAGCTTCTGTTGATTGAAGGTCATACCTTTTATGAATTTAATGGAACTAATCGATTAACTGTTGAATCGCCGTCTGAAAATGGTGAAATGGTAAAAGCGGATGGATTGTTTAAACTTTCCGATGACAATGACTCACTTTATTTGACACTTGAGAATGAAATAGAATCATATCGTATTGAGGTTTTTAAAGAAAATATGCTCGTTTTAACAACAAAAGATACGCCTGATAGAAGCCTAACGTTTTTAAAATCAAACTAATTTCCGACAAGATGTCAGCGTTTTTTCAAAGGCACGGCTTTTGACGAGCGCTTGAACATGAAACAAAAAAATCATCCATTTGGATCAAGCTTCGAAGCTTTTTTCTATCCAACAATGTTGTTGATAGTAATGTGGTTGGTTTTTTGGGCTGATCATTTGCTGAAATTTGATTTTTACAAATGGGGTGTTTTACCAAGAAGCTTAGAAGGGTTGAAAGGAATACTGTTTATGCCTTTCATTCATTCTGAACGAGAAATTCAACACATCGTCAATAATTCAGCACCAACTTTTTTTCTTTTAGCCGCACTCATTTATTTTTACCGTGATATTGCTTTCAAAGTGTTCACTGTTGGCTGGTTTACAACCGGCTTGTTATTGTGGATTTATGCAGATAATCATGGTTCGTATCACATTGGAATTAGTGGACTGATTTATATGCTTGCTGGATTCCTTTTTACGTCAGGCGTTTTAAGAAAATTCTTACCCTTACAAGCAATTTCGTTGTTCGTCGTCTTTCTTTATGGTAGTATGATTTGGGGCGTTTTTCCAATGCAGCAAAAAGTATCTTGGGAAGGACATTTGATGGGCTTAGTTGTTGGAGTTGCATTGGCAATTGTATACAAATCTCATGGTCCTCAGCGTCCAAAGTATCAATATGAAATTGAAAAAGAGATGGGAATTGAGCCTCCGGATTTAGAAGCAATTTATCATGAAAATGTTCGCTTAACCCAAGAGGCGGAAGAAGAAAGAAGACGCATTGAACAAGGATACACGATTGTTTACCATTACGTTGCCCCGGAAAACAATAAAGTTAAGCCTGAGGACGAAAACGATTCACAATAATTCCCGTTCCACGCGATAATTCTGCCCATGAATCCGCTGAAAACGAAAAACAGATGTTTTCACAGGTGCTTAAATGAATCATTTCATCGGCAAAATAACTGGCTAAATCTGAAAGTCCGTCATTATGTCCGATTATGAATAAATCATTTGCTCGATTCAAATCCCACAGCTTTTTTAAAAACGTTTCCTGTTCACATAAATAAAGATCATCCATGAATTCTAGCTTGGACGGTTTCAACGAATCTGACAAATAAGTTAAAGTTTGCCTTGTTCGCTTTGAAGTTGAACACCATGTTTCAAGACCATGGATATCGTTTGACAAAAGGAATTGTGCCATTTCTTTACTTTGTAAAACACCACGTTCCTTTAATTTTCGATCAAAATCTTTTCCGTTGGTTGACAATTGTTCTGTTTTCGCGTGTCTTAATAAATGAATTTTCATATTAATTTAAGTTTTAACCAACCAATTTGAGGTTCGAATCGTTCATGATTTAGGTTTACGCAGTATGTAAATCTGAACTGAAAAATACGGAGTTTTTGTAAGATTTTGAAAAAGAAACGGTATATTGCATAGTAACTTCAAAATAAAGCGATTAGAAAAGCACATGGACATCACTCCAGACATATTGAATGCATGTAAGCGTGATGATCGTAAAGCTATCGAGTTTTTGTATAAACATTGCTTTAATAAACTAATGCCCGTTTGTTTCAGATATCACAAAAACGAAGAGGATGCACGTTCTTCATTGAACATTGGCTTTATGAAAATCCTCAAAGGATTGGATTCAGTTGATGAAAATGTGAATTTTTCGGCTTGGTCAAAACGAGTTATGGTGAATACCTTAATTGACGAATACCGAAAAAAGAAAAATTACGAAGACCATATTTCAGCAAAAGAATCTGAGCGCGAATTGGATGTTCATAGTGCTGACACATCAAATACGGCTGAAAGTGATTTGGGGTATGAAAACCTGATGAATTTAGTGGGTGAATTACCAGAAATAAGTGGAAGAGTTTTCAATTTGTATGTAATTGATGGCTACAACCATAAAGAAATAGGAGATTTATTGGGTATTTCGGAAGGAACATCCAAATGGCATTTATCGACCGCAAGAAAAATGTTGCGTGAGAAATTGGAAAAAATAGAGAATCAACATCAAAGAATGGTGATATGAGTTGGACAGATGATGAATTAGATAACGTTTTTAGGGAAGCCGCTGAGCAACCTGTTTTTGAATATCAGGCAAGTTATTTCCAAGATATTGAAAAGCAATTGCCGATTCAAAAGAGTCGCAAAATTGCTTGGTATTGGTGGACCGCAACTATTTTTATTATTGGGTTTGTTTCTTTGTTCTTTACAAAGGTTTGGACGCCAGAATTAAACGGAAAGAACGCACAGAAAAAATCAGAGCAATCCAATGATGTTTCAGTAGCTAAAGCGAATATTTCTGAACAAAAAATGAATATTCCTTCAAAAAATACGAATAGTCAGACTAAACAAAATATTCAATTTACTGCAAATAATACGAATGTAGTTGTACCGTCGAACAAACTGAAAAGTTCACGTGCAAAGACAGTCCTTGTGAATGTAGATCAACCAATTAAAGATGTTGAATCCATCCCTGCAATAAATGCTGTTGGTGAATTGGATCAAATTGCTGATGTGAATGAAGTGACTCCAAGTTCTGAAATATTAAGTGAAACAGAAACAGGATTAACATTCTTATCATTGAGTGAACTTCAGTTTGAACAATCAAACCGAATGAATGATCCATTTAGATCGTTCAAAATGAATAAAAACTCTTTTTATCTCGGTTTAAATGCTGGAGTTGAACAAGCTTGGTCAAGTGTTGAAAATGTCCCAAGTCCGTTTTATTCGAAAGTTTCAGTTGAATTTGGTTTTTCAAGACCAATCAAATCGTTGAACTTTTCAGCAGGTTTGGCATTTGAAGCAACAAAATTGAATGATTTAAGAATACAAGAACGCACGAAAATATATAGTTTCGGCTCTGCTATTTTAGAAAATTCCTATCAATTCTCATCAATCTATTCTGTCTTGGTACCTATTGAATTTTCTAAAGCATTTGGTCGTCATACAATCGGTTTTGGTGCAGTTGGCGAAGTAAATTTATTCGCACATGCATCACACGAAAAATCAGTTGATGGTGTAAGAACAATGGATGCGAATGGTTTAACAAATGTTGATTTATTTAATCGATATGGATTAAGCCCAAAACTGTCTTATAGTTTAGCTTTAAGTGAAAAACTTCAAATTGGATTGTCCCTTCAAACACAACTTTTGCAGCCTTTAAATTCGGATCGTTTCATAGGTGAAGCGACGAAATTGCCAATAAGTGGACAAGTATTTCTAAAACGTGCTTTAAAATTTTAATATGAACGCTGTTATAAAATATATGGTTGGATTGGTGCTTCTGCTTACTGTTGTTAGTTGTAAGAAGGACATTATCGAAGATCCAAAACCAGATGAAATACCTGTTTTCAGAGTTGATGGGATGATTGGCTCTGAAGCGTTTAATGCAACAGCAGGGGATGATGGATTCTTGATGAGTACATTTATCGATCAGTTCAATAATGTGGATGTTTTCACTGGAAAAATTTCAAATGAAAATTTGAGTTTTGAATTGGGATTTTTTAATGGTGATATTGATATGGATCAAGCATCAATGACGGATGCTCTTGCTCAAGGAATTTTATTCGCCAATCAACCTCAGTCTCCTCTTTTAGTCATTTCAAAAGATCAATTACCGAATAGCTCGTTAATTAATTCTGTGAACTGGTATGTGGATGGGGAAAACGTTTCGCAAAATACGCTTACATTTTTAGAACCTGGAAAATTTAATGTTGGCGCAAAAGTCAATTTTTATGATGGTACAAGTGCTACTATATACAATGATGTAATTGTCGGTTACAATCGAAATGTAAATTGTCAATTACGCCATTTCTTAGGTCAAAACGGACATTTACAAGTTTGGGTAGATGAATACTCACAAGAAATTAGTTCTGTTAAATGGTATTTGAATGATGTGTTGGTTTCAACTGAAGAAAAACTGGATACTACTGTTGATGGATATGGTCACAAGATTGAAGCGGAAATTACCTTTGTAAATGGCGCAAAAAGAAAAAGAACAGTTTGGGTTGATGGAAGTTTAAATGGAAAATTCATTGATGATTTTGCTTCGTTTGAAGCGAATAGTGCAAATGTTCAATGGGATTTCAAAACAAAATTGACGTTCAAAAAAGATGGTAATACGTTTACAACGCTTTCAGCTAACAACCAATTATCAGAATTTGAAGTACTTGATGTAGCTTATTATTCTACAAGTGCTCAAGGAAAACCAATTTATAAGATTTTAGCAACCATTGATTGTTTTGTTAAGAACATTGCAACGAATGAGGTACTACCATTAGATGCGACAATAACTTTTGCTGTTGAATTTAAGTAATGTTGAATCATTAATACTAACTTTGGAAAAAAAATAAAATGAAAATAATACTACTACTTGTTTCAATTTCAATTTACACATACGCTACTTCTCAAATAACACTATCGAAAGACGATTTTGCAACTGGCGGAGACACCGTTCGAATGAGTCAAGCAACAGATCCAGCAATTGACTTTGCTTCTACTGGAGCTGCTTATTCATGGGATTTTTCGAATCTTACAGTAAACAATCAAATTATCAAGGATTTTCGTTCAATGACTGGCGCTCCAACATTTGTTCAGTTTTTATTTGGACCATTTGCCGCCTCTAAGTATCAAGCAAGTTACTATATTGAATCAACTGCACTACCTATTGCACAATTGACATCATTTTTGCCAGTTTCTATAGAGAATTTATTTGCATTTACCAGAAGATCGACTGACTCATTAACAAGTGTTGGATATTCTATGGTGGTATCTGGGAATGACGTGCCTTTCAAATCGGATACAATTGAAACGCGTTATGATTTTCCACTTAATTTTGGAAATACTCATTTTTCAAGAGGATATACTTTAGTTGACTTTAATCCGATTTTAGACGCAAAATGGAATCAGCACAGAACTAGAACAACAGAAGTTGATGGTTACGGTTCAATTACAACTCCTTACGGAACGTTTAACGCCTTGAGAATTAAACACGACATCACAGAAGGAGATTCTTTGTATTATACATTTCCTTTTATTGGTGCAACGTGGATTCCAATTCCAATTCCAGCAAGTCATGAATACGAATGGTGGACAAATGGCGAAAAGGAGCCAATTCTGCGTATTACTACAAATGAAATCTTAGGAAACGAAACTGTTACTGCAATTGAATATCGTGATATTGATCGTCATTTAGATGCTGGTGTGAATGAAATGGAATTGGCAATGGATATTTATCCTAATCCAGTTCAAAATGAATTGCATATTGCTACCTTGAAACAGATGAATTCAATTGACATTGTTAATGCATCTGGCGAAATTGTCATGCACATGGATGTTAATACTACTAAAGAAATTATTCAATTAAATGAATTGACAGCTGGAGCTTATCAAGTTGTTGTGAAGTCTGATTCTGGACTTGGAATTAAGTCTTTCATCAAGCGTTAATTTAAACTATCTTTGTACAAAGGCAAATCGGTCTATCGCTGTTCGTCGTATGACGGAGAGAGGAAAGTCCGGGCAGTATAGAGCACCGTACTTCCTAACGGGAAGGTATCAGCCTAGGTTGATAACAGAAAGTGCCGCAGAAAGGAAAACTACCTCAACAAGCTTGCTTGTTTGGGAAAAGGTGAAAAGGTGAGGTAAGAGCTCACCGTGCCAGCAGTGATGGTGGTTGCAAGGTAAACCTTACGGACTGAAAGACCATGTAAACCGAGGCTTGAGGGTTGCTCGCCTAATCTCGGAGGGTAGGTCGATGGATCCTAATTGTGAAGTTGGGGCTAGATAAATGATAGACAATCGCAGTAATGCGAAAACAGAACCCGGCTTATAGATTTGCCTTTTATTTTTTAAATATTCTTTGCGCTGATTGAATTGCTTCGAATGGTTCAATTATTCCTGTATTATTAGATAGAAGAATTGCTTTTCGTTTGCAACCATCCAAATGAAATTGAATTGAGGTAATTGTTGTTTTACCAATTCGTTTAGCTTTCATTTTTCGAATGCTCTTGATAGACGTAACACAATTTTGATTTTGTGAATTCTTTAAGATGAGAGAGTCACCTTTGATTGCTGCACTAGAAATAGAATTATCGATCGTTAAAACAATTTTCACAAGAGTAATTAAAGAGAATGAAATTATCAACAGTGATAAAATAGAAGGATAAAAATTGAAAGCCAATACACAATGAAAAAGCACTAAACTTGATAGTGTACCAAGTAAAAGTAGTTTTCTTTTTTTGTGAAAAGAAGATATTTCTATCCTCTCAAAGTTATTCAGTTGCTGAACAAATTTTTCTTTTCGCGTCATCGTGGTGTCAATCGGTTAAGCAAAGTAAAGAAAAACTTTAATGATATGAAAATAAATAAGTTAAATATTCTTTATAATGGAGATAACCTTTGGATATTGCTTGGTTTGCTGAATTGGTGATAGAGATGTTTTTTTATAGCGTTGTTGTTGATATGGATAAATGCTTTGTTTCTCAACAATAATCGGGAACATTTTTAAGCGACTGTTCAAGCGCTTATTTACATTGTCCAGTAATAAATAATTTAAAAATAACTGTGCATTACTGTAGTTCCTAGCTTGTTTTATGATTCCAAAACACGACATGTTGAAATAAGATCCTGCCTTACGTTGATTAGGAAAAATTAAGTTTAATTTTTTAAGATGTTTTTGGTCGTTTTTGTTTTTTTCATAATGCGAATAAAGCGTGAAAAAGACTTTTGTCCCGTTTAGTTTTAAAGAATCGTTAGACACATTGACTTTGTTTTTCGTAAAGTTTTTACCCCATGTATAAAGTATATTTGGTTTGCTCTTTTCCAATTTTGCAAATACGATTGAATAATATGGTAATAAATCACTTTTTGATTTTAAATCTGTAGTGAAAGCTAATTTTCCATTTAAATCAGAATAATTTCGCCATTTATTGATACTATCATTTTGAGCCAATAAAACATAAGGATCGATACCTAAACCGATGAAATCTTTCCGTTCAGAAACAAATTTTGATGGAATAATTCCTTTTGCTAAATCAATTGATTTTTCTTGTAGGAATTTTGAGTCAGATAAATTCTTCACATCGTAAACTGAGGAAGAAATTACACAATCGATACTGGTTGTTAATCCTTCTTTATTAAGAAGTTTCCGCAATGAATCTGGAGTGATGGCAATAATATGAATGTTTATTTTTGTTGATTTTACGAAATTTCTGAAGAGTTTTTCGTCTTTCTTCGTCAAACAATCGGAGGCAACATACAAATGTTGTTTTTTCGTTGGACGCGCTTTATCAATTGTACATGCTGAAAAGAGTACAATTAGTATAAGGGTGAAAACAGCTTTGAATGTTGACTTCATGGTACAAAGATATTCAACATTCTTGTTTTGCACTTTTAAGGGACGAATTTAATTACCTTTGTAGAAAATAAATAACAATGGCTGAGGCGTCAAACAAACAACAAAAATTAAAAGTCAAAAATCTTCTTGCTGAATTATTGTCGGGAAACGAGGCAAAAGCAAGTGCATCAATCAAAGCCTTACAAGCAAATGGTGATAGTTCTATATTAGAGCCAATGGCGGCTTTATTGATGACGGATTTGTCGCCGAAAATTAGGGAAGAAATCGTTGAGTTTCTTTGCAGTTTAAAAGATAGCTCCGCAGTCGATGAAATGATGCGTCTTGTAAATGATTCAGATTACTTACCAATTCGTCAACAATTGCTTTCTTCAATTTGGAATAGCAAATTAGATTACACCTATTTCTTGCCAGATTTTGTTGAAATTGCTGTTGATGGTGATTTCATGGAAGCTTTGGAATGTTTGACAATCATTGAGAATATGACTGGTCTAGTTGAAGAGCGTCACGTTTTAGAAGCCAAATTGCATTTAAGAGAATACTTGGAAGATACTGATCCAAAAGATCCACAGAAATCCCAAATCATGAGTGAAATCGCCATGATTATCAAAGATTTTGACAGCATGGATGAAGATGATGACATAGATTTTTTTAATGAATAAAAAAAGGCGAACCAATAGGTTCGCCTTTTTTATTTTTGTATCTTAAATTAAAATTCCCAACCAAAACGCTCTTGTAAAAGCGTATGTGTAAAATCTCTGAATTCATCATTCTCAATTTTCGAAAGCACATCTCCAATAAATGCAGCAACCATTAAGTGACGTGCTGATTTTTCAGAAATTCCTCTTGCTCTTAAATAGAATACAGCTTCTTCGTCCAATTGCCCAGTTGTCGAACCATGCGAACATTTTACATCATCGGCATAAATTTCCAATTCTGGTTTTGAATCAACTGTAGCATCATCACTCAGCAATACATTTCCATTCGATTGAAAGGCATTGATCTTTTGAGCGTCTTTGCGAACAAATACTTTACCATTGAAAACACCTGTCGATTTCTCATCCATCACACCTTTGTACAATTCATTTGATTCACAATGCGGTTGTTTGTGATCAACGATTGTGTGATTATCCACATGCTGATTGCTTTTCAAAACGTAAGCGCCATGAAGGTTTGTCATACAGTTCACTCCATTGACTTCAATGTTCAGATTATTGCGAACCAAGGTTCCGTCCAACGTCATTGTGTTGATTGTGAATGTAGAATCCTTTGCCTGATCAACCTGTTCAGTCGCGATGTGGTAATTTCCTTCGGCTTCGTATTGTAATTTATTAATTGTTAAGTGCGCATTTTCAGCAACATTAACTTCTGTAATTACGTTTGTTAATGAAGTTTCAGCATCAAGTGCAAAATACGATTGCATGATTTCAGCTTTTGCAAATTTCCCAATTTGAATAAAATTGCGAAGGTTTGAAATTGTGTTTTTACCAGTAATTAAATGAATTAATTGAATTGGTGCGTCAATTACAGTTTTGTCATTAATAGAAATGTACATTCCATCGACAGCATGAGCTGTATTCATTGCATGAAAAACTTCATTATCCAATTGTAGCGATTTCCCTACGATTGAAAGTTCTTCTTTGTCACAACCAGTCAATGGTTTTATCGTTGCTCCCACAGGAAATTCTCCCGAGGATAAATCACTTCTGAATACACCATTTTCAAACACAAATGTCAAACCAGCTTTACTGACTTGATAGGACGAATTGATATCCTCACGGCTTAAGTTTTTTCCTTCGCGCGCAACTTGATTTCCTGTTGAAATAGAGGCAATTCGTCCAACTCGCGTATATTTCCATGCTTCTGAGCGTGTCGTAGGGAAATCAATAGATTTTAGTACGTCTGAAGCTTTAGAAAGCAAGTCATTGTTGAACGGAAGCATCGTTTTTGGCAAATGCTCAACAAAGGACACAACTTTTGATTCTTGTATAAGTTCGTTCATCGTGGTTTTTTTATTGAGCGTCAACTTCAGCTTTGATCCAATCGTATCCTTTTTCTTCTAGTTCTAATGCTAGTTCTTTTGGGCCTGATTTTACAATTTTACCATTGTATAAAACATGTACAACATCTGGTACAATGTAATCTAACAAACGTTGGTAATGGGTAATAACAATTGTTGCGTTTTCAGCTGTTTTCAATTTGTTTACTCCGTTAGCAACAATACGTAAAGCATCGATATCTAAACCTGAATCTGTTTCATCCAAAATTGACAATTTCGGATTCAACATCGCCATTTGGAAAATTTCATTGCGTTTCTTTTCACCTCCTGAAAAACCTTCATTCACTGAACGTGACGCCAATTTAGCATCCAATTCAACCAAAGCTGATTTCTCACGAACCAATGCCATGAAATCTTTTGCTGAAATTTGCTCTTCACCTTTATAATCTCTGATTTCATTTAAAGAAGTGCGCAAGAAATTGACGTTTGAAACACCTGGAATCTCAATAGGATACTGAAAGGCTAAAAATAAACCTTCTCTAGCACGATCTTCAGTTGACAATTCTAACAAATCTTGTCCATCAAAATCAACAGATCCTTCAGTGATTTCATATTCTTCGCGACCAGCCAAAACAGAAGCTAAAGTACTTTTTCCAGCACCATTTGGGCCCATTATAGCATGAACTTCTCCAGCTTTCACTTCAAGGTTTAAACCTTTTAATATTTCTTTGCCATCAATTGAGGCGTGTAGATTTTTTATTGTAATCATATCCTTTCTAATTGAAAGATTGCAAATTGCAAATTGCAAATTGAATCTTCGTTTGTAATCATTACCCGACCGATCCTTCGAGACTAATTGCTAATAATTTTTGTGCTTCTACAGCAAATTCCATTGGTAATTGATTTAATACCTCCTTGCAATAGCCATTAACAATTAAGCTAATTGCTTTTTCTTCAGAAATACCGCGTTGCAAGCAATAGAAAATTTGATCTTCACCGATTTTTGAAGTAGTAGCTTCATGTTCAATTTTGGCTGAACTGTTTTTGCATTCAATGTACGGGAATGTATGCGCGCCACACTCATCAGTCATCAATAAAGAATCGCATTGAGAGAAATTTCGAGCATTGGCTGCGTTTTTGTGAATTTGCACTAATCCACGGTATGAGTTTTGCGATTTTCCTGCTGAAATTCCTTTCGATATTATGGTACTCTTCGTATTTCTACCCAAGTGAACCATCTTCGTTCCTGTATCGGCTTGTTGGTAATTGTTTGTTACTGCAACTGAGTAAAACTCGCCAATTGAATTATCACCTTTTAAGATACAAGATGGATATTTCCACGTTACAGCAGAACCTGTTTCTACTTGCGTCCATGAAATTTTGGCGTTGCGTTCACAAATACCTCGTTTTGTAACAAAATTGAAAACACCACCTTTACCTTCTTTATCTCCAGGATACCAGTTTTGGACTGTTGAGTATTTTATTTCTGCATCGTCCAAAGCGATTAATTCTACAACTGCAGCGTGCAATTGGTTTTCATCGCGTTGAGGTGCCGTACAACCTTCTAAGTATGAAACATAAGAACCTTGATCAGCGACAACCAATGTTCGTTCGAATTGACCTGTCCCACCTTCGTTGATACGGAAGTAGGTAGATAATTCCATGGGGCATTTCACGCCTTTTGGAATGTAGCAGAAAGAACCATCTGTGAATACGGCACAATTCAAAGCAGCATAAAAATTATCGGTCATAGGAACAACAGATCCCATGTATTTTCTTACCAATTCTGGATGCTCCTGAACTGCCTCCGAAAACGAACAAAAGATAATTCCGAGTTCGCCTAATTTTGCTTTAAAGGATGTTGCAACAGAAACTGAATCCATGACAAAATCGACTGCGACATTCGTACCTGTTAAACGTTGTTGTTCTTCTAGCGAAATTCCAAGTTTCGCCATGGTCGCTTTCATTTCAGGATCCACATCATCCCAAGATTCGTATTTCTTAGTTTGTTTTGGAGCTGAATAATAAGTGATGTCTTGAAAATCTGGTTTGGTGTAGTGAACATGAGCCCAAGAAGGTTCTGTCATTTCTTTCCAAATTGCAAAAGCTTTCAATCGGTATTCCAACATCCATTCAGGTTCATTTTTCTTTGCTGAAATGAATCGAATAATGCTTTCATCCAAACCTTTGGGTGCTTTATCGGAATCAATATTTGTAACGAAACCAAATTTGTACTCTTGATTTTCAAGGTCTTTGGCCAATTCGTTTTCTGTATATCCCATTTTAGTGTCTTGACAAATTAATAGTGTTAAAGTGAAAATGATTCACCGCAACCACATGTTCTTCCAGCGTTAGGATTGTTGAATACAAATCCTTTGCCGTTTAAACCACCTGAAAAATCAAGCGTTGTTCCGATTAAATACAAATAACTTTTCTTGTCGACAACAACCTTGATTCCATTGTCCTCAAATGCCTTGTCTCCTTCTTTTTCTTCGTTGTCGAATGTCAATTGATACATCAATCCAGAACATCCGCCACCTTCAACTCCTACACGAATGAAAAAACCGTCTTTTCCATCGTCTTCCATCAAGCGCAAGGCTTGTTTTTTGGCTGTATCAGTAACTGTTATCATTCTTTTGCTTGTTAATTCTTTATTTAGATTAATTATAAATAAAACCTAAATCTTCTGCAAAAATACCATTTTTGTGGTATTGATGCAAGAGAAAATCTTTTTTTTATAAATGTCAATTTTATCAGGATAGGCGGTAGTTCGTATTTCAATTTTATTTTTTTACTTTGTGCAACTCAGACTGATATAGTTGCGTCTAGTTTATATTATAATAATTACTACTACTACTATGAAATCATTCATTATTTGTTCTGGCATCTTCTTGTCTGTCCAGTATTCTTATTCTCAAGAGGTGAAAATTCCTCAAAATTATTCTGATTCTCTTACATTGGCGAAGTCAATGATTGATCAACTTGCTCCTTCTGAAATTTCTAAACAGCGAGAAAGATTCATTTATTTGAATAGAACTCAACCTTCAAAAATTAATGAGGACATATTAGTTTATTTGAATGATAAATTTAAATCAATTACAAAATGAAATTAATATTCCTTATTTTTTCATTGTTTTTGATTGTATTCAATTTCAATGCACAACCACCTTGTGGTTCTAATCCTCCAGCAGGTGAAACTTGTGCTACTGCCACTCCAATATGCGAATTAAATGGTTATTGTGGTAACACTTATTCCTATTCTCCAAATGCTTGGGGGTCTACAGGTAGTATAATTGGATGTGGGTTTTTAGGCTTGTCAGCTTGTCCAGGAACAGGTTTGTTAAATGTGTTTTGTGGATCTGTTGAAAATGATTCATATTTGACTTTTGTTGCTTCTAGTTCAACAATTTCATTTAATGTTTGGGTGACTTCATCCGTTTACGGAGATGGAATTCAGTTGATTGTTTTTAGCACCCCTTCTTGTGGTAGTAATACTGTAACTTCATACTATTGTAATCAAATCACTCCTAGTGGATCAACAGCGGTTTCTGTTTCTGGTTTGACTGCAGGAAATACCTATTACATCATGATTGACGGTTTTGCTGGTGATTTATGCGATTATGTAATTGGTGCTAATTCAGGTATTTCAATCCCAGTTGATATTACTCCTTTGACTTCTTCGATTTGTCCTGGTGAAACGGTTAATTTAGCTGCAAGTGGTGGGAATGGAACCTTTACATGGAATGCAACACCTCAATTAAATACAACAACAGGTGCTAACGTTGTCGCTACTCCTCCTTCAGTTCCTGGGACTTATACCTATACGGTAAATTCTGCAACAGGAAATCCTCTTTGTCCTTCATCTACAACTGCAACTGCAACTATTACAGTAAATAATTGCGGGTGCACTGTGAATGCTTCAAATAGTGGGGATGTTTGTCCTGGTGGAACTGTGGATTTATTTGCGTCCAATGTTGCAAATGCCACCTATGCATGGTCTGGTCCTAGCGGTTATTCTTCAACAAGTCAAAACCCAACAGGTATTGTCATGCCGACAACGCCAGGGACCTATACATATACGGTTACAGCAACTGTTAGTGGAGTGCCTTGTACATCAACAACTACTGTAACAGTAAATGCCTTACCAACAGTTTCGGCTGGAAGTTATTCGCCTGTTTGTTCAGATATTACAACTGTTGCATTGGCAGGTACGCCTTCTGGTGGAACTTTCTCAGGAACAGGGGTTACAGGAACAAATTTTAACACCAGTTCAGGTACTCAAGTTGTTACGTATAGTTATACAGACGTAAACAGCTGTTCAAATACAGCTACAGCAACAATTACGGTGAATTCTCAACCTTCCGTAAGTGCTGGAATATATACAAGCGTTTGTTCTGATGCGGCTGACATTTCTTTATCTGGAACTCCTTCAGGAGGAACTTTTTCGGGAACAGGTGTCACAGGGGCGAATTTTGACCCTTCAGCTGGAACACAATTAATCACCTATAATTATACTGATCCATCAGGATGTAGTGGAATTGGTACAACTACAATTACTGTGAACTCGCTTCCAGTTGTGGATGCAGGAGTGTATGCAGCAGTTTGTTCAAATGGATCCAATGTTGCATTAGTTGGAACTCCTGTCGGAGGCACATTTAGCGGAACTGGTGTAACAGGTACTTCGTTTAATCCAACTTCAGGAACTCAAACAGTAACATATTCTTACACAAATGGAAACGGTTGTACGAGTTCGGATGTTGCTACAATTACCGTGAATCCAGCTCCTGTTGTTAATGCTGGAACATACTCACCTGTTTGTGTCAATGGTACTCCTGTGAATTTAGTTGGAACACCAGCTGGGGGAACTTTCAGTGGAACTGGTGTGACAGCAAACACGTTTAATCCAGCATCAGGTACACAAACAATTACGTATTCCTATACCACACCTCAAAACTGTACAAATTCATCAACGGCTATTATTCAAGTTAATAATTTACCATCAATTAATGGAGGGTCTGATGTTACTGTTTGTGTCGGTTCAAGTGTGACATTAAGTGGTGCTGGTGGAACTACATATGCATGGAACAATGGAGGAATCAATGGTCAGTCGTTTACACCATCAACTGGATCTACTGTATATACGGTAACTGGAACAGATGCAAATGGTTGTGTGAATACAGATAATGTCAATGTTAATGTTATGCCGTATCCATCAGCTTCAGCAAATGCGGATGTAACTTCAGGTAATCCAGGTTTAGTTGTGAATTTTGATAATTTCTCTACGAATTCGACATCGTACAACTGGAATTTTGGAAATGGGGCGTCAGCAACTGTTACAAATTTAAACAGTCAAGTCACTACCTATAATACTGTTGGTTCCTACATGATGGTCTTAACAGCAAGTAACGGACTTTGTTCAGACACTGCAATGATTCAAATTGATATTTTGCCTTTCCCTTCTCCTGATATTTATGTACCAAACGTGTTTACTCCGAATGGAGATAACGCAAATGATGACTTTTTTATTACGGTGCACAATGCTTCGGCAATCGAGATGATTATTTTAAATCGCTGGGGAAATGTTGTGCATGAAATCACAACACTTGACGGTGTTTGGGATGGAGATGTAAATGGAAAGCACGCTGATGACGGTGTTTATTTCTTTAAATATACTGTCACAGGAATAAATGGAGAAGAAATTACTGGACATGGAAATGTTACGCTTTTAAGAAATTAATCATTTCATTAAAAAGAAAAGGGAGCATAATCGCTCCCTTTTTTATTGTTTAATTATTTTTGAATTTAAGTGCTGATCAGTTTTCAATAGATAGATTCCATCAGCAAAATCAGATAAGTCTAATGTTTGAATTGTTGACGTGGAAATAGTAGAATAAACCTCTTTACCGAGATTGTCAAAAACTTGAATGGTTTCATTTGGAAGAAGTCCATTAAGAGTTAGTGTATTTTTTGTTGGGTTCGGAAAGATGCTTAATTCAGTTAAAGAATTTTCTGAAATTTCTGCATTTTCGTTAACATTCAATCGAATCATGAAATTCACTTCTAATCCTAATGATTCAGTATTTGCCCATGGTTGGCTTGTCCAAGTGACAAAAGACGTGTTAGGAGTGAATACAGCTTCATTTAAACCAACTTCTTGTTCATAGCTTGTTTCTTTTAAAGCAACCAAATATTCTCCCGGAATCAAAGTCGGATATGGACTCAAATCAACTGTGTGCCATTGATATGCACTTGAAGAAACTGTGCCACTTGCAGTAGCGATAGAAGTTGCTACTCCAGTATTAACGACAAACACTTCTACTTCGAATGGGTTATTGGAAATGTCACCAGTGGTGTTTCCTAGAAAAACAGAAACCGAAGAAAGTTGAATTGGATTCAGAATCGTAAAGCGATTGGCTAAATAACCTGGTTCTCCGGTTCCAATACCGATAATACCATACGATGCGCCGTTGTCTCTTGCGTAAATTGAATCGCTTACATCAACTGAATAGGAATAATAATTGTTTGATAAATTTCCGTCGTCTTCAGTCATATCTGCAAAATAAGTCACAGTGTAAAGTCCTGTTTCTGTCGGAACAAATCCAGCTGTAGAAAACGGCGCGTCTAATCCACTTGCAAGATTTTGAGTACTCGAATTAACAGTGTAAACCTGAGTTCCATTTTTACTAACTGAAACATTCATAAAGACATTCGTTAAATCTCCATAACCATCAGAAGAAATTGTTCCAGATTGCAAGATGTTTTGAGATTGAGAAAGAGGAATTTTCGTATACTGAAAATGATTAGCAGTTATAGAAGCATCAAATTCAGTGTTTGTTGTTACGCAAAAACTAAAAACATTCCCTGTGCCTGAACCGCCAAAATAATAGGCTTGTAAACCATCAAAATTGACCGAAAATGTGGCTCCACCATCTCCCCAGTCATCAACGTAATTAATATCAAAGCAATTACCAAAATCAACACAGCCAAGACTTTCAGTTGTTAATGTATTGTTTGGATATCCACCACCATTTGCATCTTGTTGTCCAGCGCCCCCGCATCCCACTTGAGCACTATTTCCGTAAGCGTAAATTTCACTATTCCCGCATCCAGCTCCCATAGGTGTTAAGTCCCAAAAACATTCATATCCCCAAGCATCCGTTGTAACATCGATAGTTACGAAGGTTTGCCCAGAAGGACATTGCCCGAAACTCACACTGGAAATACTCAATAAACTTAAAAATGGTAATAGCTTTAATGATTTCATGGTCAACGAATTTCTGTAAAAATACAAAATGTAAAAGATTGAAGTTAAGCTAAAAACTAAAGAATGTTTAACTTTGAGGAAACAATCAGCAAGTGAACGTATTTCAGGACTTTCATTCAATCGAAAAAATACATCATCCAGTTATTACAATTGGGACATTTGACGGTGTGCATATTGGTCACCAGAAAATTATCAATCAATTGAACGAAGAGGCTGAAAAAATCAATGGAGAATCAGTTTTGTTTACATTTTATCCGCATCCTAGAATGGTTTTATATCCTGAAAGTCATGGGATAAAATTGATACAAACGCAAGAGGAGAAACTGGCAAAGTTGGAAAAAATGGGTTTAAAAAATTGCATTGTTTTTCCATTTACATTTGAGTTCTCACGTATGACAGCGTTAGAGTTTGTGCGTGATTTCTTAGTGAATCAGTTGCATGTAAAAAAGCTGGTAATCGGTTATGATCATCAATTTGGAAAAAATCGTGAAGGTTCGCTTCAATTTCTGAAAGAGATTTGTGATACCTATGATTTTGAGGTAATCGAAATTCCAGCGCAAGATATTGATGAGGTCAATGTGAGTTCGACAAAAATTCGTGAAGCAATTTTAGCGGGTAACATTGAAAAGGCAAATGAATATCTTGGTGATACCTTTGAATTAACAGGAACTGTTGTCCAAGGAAATCAGTTGGGAAGAACAATTGGTTATCCAACCGCAAATATCGTGTTGAATTCTGATGTGAAATTGATTCCTGGGAATGGAGTTTACGCTGTTCGTGTGAAAGTGCGCGGAACTTGGTTTGATGGAATGATGAACATTGGAACGCGACCAACTGTTGTTTCAAATGGCGGAAGAACGATTGAAGTCAATATTTTTGATTTTGAGGAAACGATTTACGACGAAACAGTAACGGTACAGTTTTTGTCCAAATGGCGCGATGAACAAAAGTTCAATGGCTTAGAAGAATTAAAAAACCAATTGAAAATTGATGAAGAAACGATTCGCACTGTTTTGTCTGCTTGTTAATTCCTTTTGGGGTCTTAATCAGGAGTACACCTTGAATATTTATTCATGGGAACAGGTGAAGAATGCAAATCCAGATACAATTTATGGCGTTTCCTTGTCAAAATTAAAATTGGAGAAACTACCTGAAGAATTGGCAAAATTCACCAAGTTGGAATACTTGGATGTTTCAAAGAACAAATTGACAGAGTTGCCCACATTTGTAGGTGATTTGTCGAATTTAAAAGTATTGGATTTTTCAAAAAATGAGTTTGCCGTTTTTCCTGTTGAGATTTGTAAATTAACCCACATACAACAACTTGTTGCCAACCGAAACACTTTTGATCAACTTCCTGCCTGCATTCAATATTGTTCTGAACTTATCTCGATAGATTTATGGGAAACACCCGTTTCTACTTTTCCAGAAAGCATGTTGCTAATGAAAAATTTAAAATCAATCGATTTGCAAGGTGTTCGTTTTGGACCAGCTTTTCACAAAGACATTCAAGCAAAATTTCCTTGGATTGTGTTTAAGCTTGATCCGCCTTGCGATTGCATGAAATGAACAGTTATTATAAACGGTTCGGCTAATTTATAGTTTCACAAACCGTATTGATTGCTTTTCGCCATTCACATTGATTAAAATTGTATAGATTCCGGCAGTTAGTTCGCTAACATTCAATGATAAACTGTTTTGATTATTCTTTTCAAGAAGAACCCTTTTTGTTACTTCTTGCCCAAAAGTGGTATAAATATTAATATTGTCTACTTTACTTGATTCAACGCTTAATGTAATTTGATCTTTTCCTGGGTTAGGATAAGCATAAATTAAATCATTATTCGTTACGAAATTTACAGTTTTTACCTCCGATAGGGTACTTTTTCCGTCAAAATCTGTTTGTCTCAATCGATAATAAGAAACACCTAAAATGGGATCTGCATCTTCTGTGTTATAATTGATCAAATAATTTGAGTTTCCAGACCCTTTAATTTGCTGAATATCATTCCATTGATCGCCATCTATTGATCTTTCAATAGTAAAAAAGTCATTATTCCGTTCGGAGGCTGTTTGCCATTCTATATTCACTTTTGTGCTTATATCATCAGGGATGGCATCAAAGAATGTCAGCTCTATTGGTAATGGAGTTTGAAGTTTATTTATTGTTGCCAAGGTGAACCTTCTTCCATCGCTTAACGATGCATCTGGAACAGCAGAAAATTGAAAAATATTTCCAATAGGATTAGTTGCTCCCGCAATAGGAACATCATCATTAAAATTACCATTATTGTTTAAATCGATCAGGAGTCTTAAGTCAGAAGCAGTGACTGCACCAAGACCTGTAAGGTCCCATCTCATATCCACATTGCCAACAGTTCCAACTTCACTTACTCTCCATACTCTGCTAAAGCGTGCTTGGACACCGGCAGGAACATCAACCAAATTATTAGCCTGCTGCAATAGGTTATTATGCCCCCAGATAAGGTAGTCGCCATTACTCAAAGCTGTTGCCCCAGAAATACGTACAATACCAGTTCCTTTTGAATCAACTTGTTCACTTGCTGCAGCTGTTCTTCCAATACCAGCTACTTCATGATCAAAATTCCCATTCCCAGCATTGTCTTGTGTGTAATTATCGCTAGCTCCTAGTAAACGATTGTATTTGGCAGCAAGGTAATTGTATACAATAACGCGTTGAGCTGCATTTAAAGGGGCGTTGAAGATGATTATTTCTGCAATATCTCCGTCAAGATAACGACCTGCCGTACCGAGTTCATTTCCAATGTAAATAGGATTGTTATTTACTTGTGGAGTTTTTGCATCATTGTCAGTTTGAATACTTGTATTGTTTTTATAAACATCGCGTCCAACACCAGAAGAATAACTGTATTCGAAAATATCAAAATTGACTGTTGAAATTTGGCCAACGCTTGTATTTGGCAAGGTTCTCGTTCCATCTGTATAGTAGATTGGTAGATGCCAAGAGCCATCAGCAAAACCTAAGAACTCATAATTTTCTGTAGCATCAACACCCTTAGTGATTAAGGCGTTGAAATCTTTATTGATATCTGTTTTCGTGACAATAAAAAAGTGCCATTGAGTGAGATCGATTGATGCAGCATCCGTAATCCATAATTCATCGTTTAATCCATCGAAATTAATTGAGGAATAGATACCGTTAACATTATTTGCGACCAATTGCGGACGAGCAGCTACGCTTGGAGGTATTGCATGATTGTTATATCCAGATTGATCTGACCATTGCGTTACCGCTGATCCCGCTACTGTGGTGCCTTTACTGGCATCTAACCATAAAACTAAATTACTTGCTCCATTGGTTTGTCCAACACCTCCTGGTCCAGTTTGTGTCCATAACGTTGAATAGAAGAATACAGAAAATATGAATATATGTAGAAGTCTCATAATTTGATGGTTTACTTCTATGACGGTAACTCTTTATGACAAGTTGCTGTAGTTTACAGCAAATGAGTAAACTATAGTTTTGAGTTATCCAATTGCCATATCTGGCGATTATCCAAAGTTTTTGCAAATAATAACGAACTCAGGTTTTTAATTAAAGCGAATTGCCTTAATCGGTCGAATGCGCGTGATCACAATACTTGGGATTATCAAGGCGCTCAAACAAATCACCAGCGTAGCCAAATTCAATGTGATCCATGAAATTAGATCGATTTCAACTGGTACTTTACTTAAGTAATAAACTTCAGGATTCAAGGTAAATACCCCAAAGAAATATTGAATACCGCATAAGGCTAAACCAATCAAATTCCCAATGACCATTCCACGTAAAATAAGGAAGCCAGCTTGAATTAAAAATACTTTTCGAATCATCCAGTTGCTGGCGCCCATGGCTTTCATCATTCCAATGAAATTAGTGCGAACCAAAATCAACACCAATAGGGCAGAACCCATGTTGATGATGCCAATAAGAATCATTAAGGTTAAAATAATAATGACATTGATGTCCAAAAAGCCAAGCCATACAAAGATGTCACTTTCATTCTCAACAATACTTTTAACGGCTAAACTTTCGTTGTTTTCCGTAGGAATTAAATCAAAACGCTTTTTCAATTTCAAAGCAATTTCAGGCAAATCGTTCCATTGATCTACATTTACTTCAAATCCTCCAACATAATTATGAGAACTGCCTTTTCCAATGATCGTTTCAATTATAAGTTCCTTTTGTCCAGCTTGAAGTGAGAATTTTGTACCGTCTTCGTTTAAAAATGTACGCACCAAGTTTCCTTCTCCATCTTTTTTGAAATCGCATGCACTGTAGCCTGTTCCTTTGATGTGAATCTTTAAATAAGCGGTGTCTGGAATACTTGTTTTCTCATCGCGGCCTGAAATATTTGACCAATAATCTGATGAAATTAAACGAATGACTGTGTCTTTGGTCGGACATAGCGTGAAACCAGAATAGTTCTCGTATCCTTTTCCCCAATCGTAGCGGAAATTTCCATTGCCACCAGTTACGTTTCCTTTGATTATCAATTGTCCATTTGTCATGGTGTCAGCAACTTCTATCATTGCTTTGATACCCCAATCATTCATCTCTTGAACAATCTGAATGTCTCCAATCGCTATTTTTTGATCCAATTCTTCCAAACCGGTTTGATAGATTCCAACCAATTTGAAAATGCGTTTGATAGGTTTGCTTTTTACAAAGAAGGAACGTACTTCATCATTCAATTTTAATCCTAAATCATTGGCAATTTGTTTCGATAAAATAATTTCTTCGCAGATTTTATTCTTTTCAAATTTTGGTAAGCGTCCTTCGATAAGATTTTCTTTAAAAAAGGAAAGGTCATAAGTTTCATCAACGCCTTTTAAAATAGCGCCCTTTATTTCTTGTTGTAAATAGCTTGTGTCTTTCCCGCTTTTCAATTTGTAACTGCGCTCAATTTTATCCGATTGGAACAAAACAGGCTTATAAGCAACGTATTGAATGTTTTTAATTCCGGCTTCTTTACCCATTTCTGGAAAAAAGGCTTGATTTTTGAGAATAGGTTCACTCTCGTAGATGCTGTTTTCGCCAGAACTTTGAATAAGAATGTGGGATCCAAATCCTGAAACTTTTTCACGTACTTCATGCTGAAAACCAGTGACTACGGCAATCGTAATTAAGTTAACAACAACAGCTAGTGCAATACTTATTATAGATATACGTACAATTGGTTTAGAAACTTTCTTACCTTGCACCTCGCTTTTTAGGATTCTACGCGATATGAAATACTCAACTGACAATAGCTTATTTTTTGGAGCACTAAAGTACATAAAGCTTTTGTGCCTAAAAAGTATTTTGTTGGTTTTGATTGCTTCATGTGGTTCTGTTGGGAAGAAAAGAGAGGTTGGAACAACTGAAACCCAAATCATTGAACAAGCAAACACAGAAGAAAGTGAGCAAAAAATCCGTGAAGAAGAAGCGAAATATCACGCGCTTCGTTTGCCGATTTTAGGAATTGACCGTTTGCATTTATTCGTTGATTCTTTAAAAGATAAGCGCATTGCAGTTGTTGGAAATCAAACTTCAATGGTTGGAAATGTTCACCTTGTTGATACCTTGCTTGCCTTGAAGTTGGATGTACGTAAAGTATTTGCTCCTGAACATGGTTTCCGAGGCGATGCTGATGCTGGAGAAAAAGTGCATAGTACGATAGACTCCAAAACAGGTCTGCCTTTAATTTCACTGTACGGTTCGAATAAAAAACCGCAACGCGAACAATTGGAAGATATTGACATTGTGATTTATGACATTCAAGACGTTGGGGTGCGCTTCTACACCTATATTTCGACTTTGCATTATGTAATGGAAGCGTGCGCTGAAAATGGGAAACAGCTCGTTGTGCTTGATCGTCCAAATCCAAATGGTCATTACATCGATGGTCCAATTCGTGAACCAGAACATAAATCATTTGTCGGAATGCATCCAGTTCCTATTGTTTATGGAATGACAATCGGGGAATACGCAATGATGATTAATGGTCAACGTTGGTTACATGATAGTTTGACATGTAAATTGTGGGTTATTCCTTGTAAACATTACACGCATAAAACAAAGTATGTGTTGCCTGTTCCTCCTTCGCCGAACTTAAAATCGGAAGTGGCAATCACCTTGTACCCAAGTTTATGTTTGTTTGAAGCAACTACTGTTTCTGTTGGACGCGGAACTGAGCGACCTTTTGAAATGTTTGGTCATCCCCGCTTTCCGATAACTGAATTTCAATTTACACCCGTTTCAACTGTTGGAGCCAAAAATCCTATGTATGAAAATCGTGTTGTGAACGGATTTGACTTACAATCAAGCATTACGAAACGCAAGTATGAAATCAATTTGAACTACTTGATTCAAGCGAAAGATTTATTGGGTGATTCTGTAACCTATATTGATCAAATTGGATTCTTCAATCGTTTGGCGGGAACCTCAAAATTACGCGAACAGTTACTAGCTGGATGGTCGGCAAAAGAAATCCGTGCAACGTGGGAACCAGGTTTGACAGAATTCAAAAAAATACGAGAAAAATACTTGTTGTATCCTTAAGGAATTAGTCGCGACATTTCAATTTTTCTGCGCTTTGCATCACTTTTTCTTTCATCTCTTCCATATAGGCTGAAAGCTTTTCCAACATTTCTGGATTTGATGATCCAATGATTTTTGCAGCTAAAATTCCAGCGTTTTTCGCAGCATTTAATGCTACAGTTGCAACAGGAATTCCGTTCGGCATTTGAAGAATAGAAAGAATACTATCCCAACCATCGATTGAATTTGACGATTTAACAGGAACACCAATAACTGGAAGTGGAGTTAATGAAGCTGTCATTCCAGGTAAATGCGCAGCACCACCAGCTCCGGCAATAATTACCTTTAAACCTCTTTTGTGAGCATTTTTAGCATAATCAAACATTAATTCAGGCGTACGGTGAGCAGAAACAATATTGATTTCAAAAGAAATTCCGAATTCAGTTAAAATGTCCGCTGCATCTTGCATTACTGGAAGATCTGAAGCGCTTCCCATGATAATTCCTACTTCTGCCATGTTTGAAAAATTTTGTCAAAGATAAGAATTTACAATGAAAAGTTAAGGCTTTTAAATCCCGAGTGAAGCTTTTAAAGGAGCGTAAGCAGTTCGACTGATTGGAATGCGTTTTCCAGACTTTAAAATGGCTAAATAACTGTTCTTTTCGAATGATTCGATGCGCGTTAATTCATTGATGTTCATCAAAAACGAACGATGAATGCGCACAAACTGTTTTGGGTCGAGTGTGCGTTCGAAGTAATTCATCGTCTTTTTCTTTAAATGCACTTTTCCCAAATGGTGAATTTTTACATAATCATCATACGCTTCAATAAATTCAATTTCAGTTGTAGGAATGATGCGGATTTCTGCTCCGTCTTTGATTACAATTCGCTTTTGTTCGTCGGGTTGTTTTGATTCTAACTCAGCGATTTTGGCATAAATACTTGGTGTCTCATGCAGCGAATGTTGCCATTTTTGAATTGCTGCTGAAAATCGTTCTTGGGAAAAAGGTTTCAATAAATAATCCAAGGCATTCGTTTCAAACGCTTTCAAGGCATATTCATCAAAGGCAGTTGTGAAAATAACAGCTGGCTGTTCTGAGATTAATTCCAACAATTCAAAACCATTGATTTTCGGCATTTGAATATCTAAGAAAATTAAATCGGGACGATGTTGAGAGATTGCTTTTGCTCCTTCAAATCCGTCGTTACATTCAGCAACAACTTCAAGTTCTGGGAAATCCATTAGATATTCTTGAATCACCAAACGTGCTAAAGGTTCATCATCGATGATAATTACTTTTTTCATTGTTGTGGAATTAAAAGTTCAACTTTGAAATCACTTGTTGTTTGTTCTATTTTGAGTAAATCTGTTCGCTTAAAAAGCAATTGTAACTTTCGATCGACAGAAGCCAATCCAAATCCTGTACCTTTTGAGGATTGGATAGATTCGGTATCATATGGGTTTTCGATAAGGACTTTCAGAAATTGCTGTTCACAACTCACATGAATTTTTATGGTTAACTCACCAATGTTGCCATATAAACCATACTTAATAGCATTTTCGACAATCGGTTGGAGTAAAAGGGAAGGGAGTTTGGCTGTTTCACAAGCTTCATCTGTTTGCATGTCGATGTTTAATCGATGACCAAAGCGTACTTTTTCGATGGCTAAGTACAAATTCAAATAATCCATCTCATCCTTAACAGTTGTGCTCTCTTCTTTACTTTTTTGAATGGTTAAGCGCAAGAAGTCGGATAAATTGTGAATCATGGAACGCGCTTGTTCGGGTTGCATTTTCACCAAAGCACTAATTGAATTCAGACTGTTAAATAAGAAATGTGGTTGAAATTGTTGTTGAAGATTACTGATTTCTGCTTGTGCTAATTGGCGTTCCTTTTCAACAAGGCGCTCAAAGGAATTGTTTTGTTCCTGAATGTGTTTGTCAATCCATAATTGATTTACAATGGCAAACAAAATTAGAAACAGAATGAACCAACGCACATAGAAAGAAGAAGCTAATAGCTGAAGATAAACGGTTTCTCCTTCACCCGTCCATTTTCCATATTCTTGAAGAAATACAGTTGAAAGAAAGCTGAAAATGACAATAATACTGATGTGAACAACACTAATAGCTGAACGCGAATGGTAAAAACTATGAATGCGTTGAAGAATAAACGAAAAAAACAAGATGAGAATGAAGCTGGTAACTACTTCATACATTGATTGATTGGTGCTAATTCCAAAACTTTTAAGAAGGAAATAATAGCCAATGTCCAACAGCAAAAACAGGTAAACGATTAACGTAAACCTGTTTCTTTGTGTTTTTCGTGTTTTAATTTCTGCCATTAATTGTAGCTGTGAATTTCAATTCCTCCGAATACACATGCACCTTTAAGTACAAGCAATTTATCTTCGCTGATTGATTCAAGAACCATTACTGGACGCTGGTCGTCAATTCCACCGAAAACGGATGTTAAGTCAGATTTTACTTTCCAATGTGAAGGTACAATTAACGTTACTCCACCAAAAACGCATGTAATATCAATTACGGCTTCTCCTGTGAAATCGGCTTGTGATAAATTGATTTCATTCCCACCAAAGACACTTGAAATTGTTGCGCCTTTGAAGTTTTTACTTACAACTTTCTTTGTGATTCCGCTGAATAATGAAGCTGATTTTATATAGTCTTCTGAATTTACTTCACTTAAATCTTCAGGCGATTCCATTGAGATTGATTTTTTTTTATCGAACAAATTTCCATTTTTGAAAATCATCGAAATTCCAACTCCAATAATTAGGATTGGCCAAAAGAAGCGTGTTTCAATAATGTTAGGAAAGAAATCGTTTAGAATAAAAACAGTTCCAATAGCAATCAAAACGTATGCACTTGTTTTTTGAAAATTATGTTTGATCAACATTACAAAACCTACTGCAATCAGAATCATTTTCCATGATAGCAAGAATGGAGGGAATGCGAATCCCATTTGATTCAACAAGATTAAAACGCCTGCCGCAATTACGATTAATCCACCTACTACTTTAGAATTACGGTGATTCTTTTCCATGTTTTCGTCCATAACGATTGTATTTTTACCTTTCTTCATAACTTTAATTTTCACCAAACTTACAAGCTGATTTTAAGGTGTTAAAGTATGAATAGGTGAAATGTAGCTATTTTTCGGTGAATGGTAGTAAATGAAATATAAAAACCCCGCTCTTCCTTGGATGAACGGGGTTTTTTATAGTTGTTAACTTTATTTATAATGTTCCTCTTTTCTCTTGTTCTCTTTCGATAGATTCAAACAAGGCTTTGAAGTTTCCTGCGCCGAATCCACGAGCACCCATACGTTGGATGATTTCATAGAACAATGTTGGACGGTCTTCAACCGGTTTGGTAAAGATTTGTAATAAATATCCTTCTTCATCCGCATCAATCATGATTGAAAGGCTTTGTAATACTTTCAAATCTTCCTTCATCATGTCCATGTGAACGCCTAAACGAGCAGGGATTTCATCATAGTATGCTTGCGGTGGAGCAGATAAGAACTCAACTCCTCTTGCTCTCAATTGGGTAACTGTTGAAATGATATCGTCAGTTGCTACAGCGATGTGTTGTGCTCCTGGTCCTTCATAAAAATCTAAGTATTCTTCAATTTGAGAACGTTTTTTACCTTCAGCTGGCTCGTTGATAGGGAATTTAATACGTCCGTTACCATTCGACATTACTTTTGACATTAACGCTGAATATTCAGTGTGAATTTGTTTGTCGTCAAATGAAAGGAAATTTACAAATCCCATCACATCTTCGTACCATTTTACCCATGTATTCATTTCGCCCCAACCAACGTTGCCTACCATGTGATCGATGTATTTTAAACCAACTGGTTCTGGATTGTAGTCAGATTCCCATTTTTCGAATCCTGGTAAGAATGTTCCATTGTAATTTTTACGCTCAACGAAAACGTGAACAGTTTCACCATATGTGTAAATTCCTGAACGAACAACTTCACCGTGTGCATCTTTCTCAACAGTTGGCTCCATAAAAGAAACAGCACCTCTTTTTGTTGTTTCTTCCCACGATTTCGTAGCGTCATCAACCCAAAGAGCAATAACTTTTACACCGTCACCATGTTTTTTAACATGCTCTCCAATTGGAGATTCGCTGTTCAAAGCAGTTGTTAAAACCAACTTAATTTTATCTTGTTTCACCACGTAAGAAACGCGATCTTTCATTCCTGTTTCTAATCCTGCGTATGCAAATGATTGAAATCCGAATGCTGTTTTATAATAATGTGCAGCTTGTTTCGCATTACCAACGTAAAACTCAACATAATCAGTTCCTAATAATGGGAGGAAATCTTGCGCTCCTTCGAAAATTTTTTCTAAGCCGTATTCTACGCTTTTTACTTCTTTACTCATATTATAAATGTTTTTTTGTCAATGTTCATGAGAGCTAAAAATACTATTTATCTATGCTCCATGCTCCATGCTCTATTTTCTATGTTCTAAATCAATGTGTCAACCAACTTTTGTAATAGTCGTTCACCTCAATACCCAATGCACGTTTTGTTAACTTCAAAGGTTTGAATGTATCTACCATAACAGCTAATTCTAACGTTTCTTTTTTACCAATACTTCTTTCGTATGCTCCTGGATGTGGTCCATGAGGTAATCCAGCTGGGTGTAAGGTAATTTGACCTTTTTGGATATTATTACGGCTCATGAAATCACCATCAACATAATACAAAACTTCATCAGAATCGATATTACTGTGATTGTAAGGTGCAGGAATTGCATCTGGATGGTAATCGTATAAACGAGGTACGAATGAACAAACTACAAATCCAGCAGTTTCAAATGTTTGGTGAATTGGAGGTGGTAAATGTACACGTCCAGTAATTGGTTCAAAATCGTGAATTGAGAAAGCATAAGGATATAAATAACCATCCCAACCAACTAAATCAAAAGGATGTGTTCCGTAAACATAATCGTACATCACATCTTGTTTTTTGATTTTCACTAAGAAATCTCCTTCTTCATTATGTGTTTCTAATTCGTGAGGTGGACGAATATCTCTTTCGCAGAATGGTGAATGCTCTAACAATTGTCCAAACCAGTTTCTATAACGTTTTGGTGTGTAAACTGGACTAAACGATTGTACAATGAACAAGCGGTTATCTTCAGATTTAAACTCGAATTGATATATCATTCCACGTGGAATCACCAAATAATCACCGTAACTGAAATCAATATTTCCCAATTGAGTTCTTAATTTTCCTTCACCTTTGTGAATAAAAATAATTTCATCAGCATCAGCATTTTTGTAGAAGTAATTAGTCATTGATTTTTTCGGTGCCGCTAACTCAATATAACAATCAGAGTTCACCAACATAGGTACTCGACTTTCCAAATAGTCGTCTTTAGCCTCAAGTTGATAACCCATAAGGCTTCTCATTGTCATGTTTGTTTCACCTGCAACCTCTGGTGCAATATTTTTTTGCCCCAACATTTGTTTTACTATTGTTGGTGGTTTAAGATGATACATCAGAGCAGACATTCCGTCAAAGCCAATTGTACCGAACAATTGCTCATGGTACAATTCACCGTTGTCTTGTCTAAAAACAGTATGTCTTTTGTGAGGGATTTTCCCCAGTTTATGATAAAATGGCATATTAAAATGTTTTAAGATTATATAAAATAGAATTGTCAAACGTTAATCATTCCGGATTACGTTTGATCATGTGTTTTAAAAGCACGGTTAATTCTATCCACATAGTTATCAGAGTTAGGTCAAAAATAAAACGGTTAACTAGTGTAAAAAATGATTATAATCATGATTTTCATTTTTTCAATATTTTTTTTGAAAAGTGGTTTTGAATCTTCTGCAAATTTTAACTTTGTCACATAAGTTGATTTCACAGATGGCTAAAACGATTATTATTGGTGCATGTGGACAAATCGGAACTGAGTTAGTTCTTGAATTGCGCAAGCGAGAAGGTGCAGAAAATGTTTATGCTGCAGATTTAAGGGATGAATGTCCGAAAGTTCTGAATAATGGGCCATATCAAAAAATGGATATTTTGGATCGTGAATTCGTTCGGCAGTTCATCATAGACAATGAAATCAAAACAGTATACCTGCTTGCCGCATTGTTGTCTGCAACAGCTGAAAAAAATCCTGATTTTGCTTGGAAATTGAATATGGAAGGATTGTTCACTATTTTGGATTTAGCGAAAGAAGGACATGTTTCAAAGATTTTTTGGCCAAGTTCTATTGCTGTTTTTGGACCAACTACACCAAGAGAAAACACACCTCAATACACGGTGATGGAGCCTTCAACAGTTTATGGAATTTCAAAACAATCTGGAGAACGTTGGTGTGAATATTACTTCAATAAATTTGGTGTTGATGTGCGTAGTATTCGTTACCCAGGATTGATTTCGTATACCTCATTACCTGGAGGTGGAACAACGGATTATGCGGTTGATATTTTTTATCAAGCAAAATTGAAAAAGCCTTTTACTTGTTTCTTAAGTGAAAACACGGCTTTACCCATGATGTTTATGGAAGATGCTATTCGTGCAACATTAGAATTAATGGCTGCTCCAAAAGAGTCAATTAAAGTTAGATCAGCATATAATTTATCTGGCTGTAGCTTTACACCTGCACAGTTAACAGAAGAAATTCAAAAAATTGACCCATCATTTTCAATCAATTATGCACCAGATTTTCGTCAAGCAATTGCCGATTCATGGCCAAAATCAATTGATGATTCGAGTGCAAGAAATGATTGGGGATGGAAAGAAAAATTCGGGACTTCAGAGCTTGTAAAAGTAATGATGGAAAATGTCGATACTTCTTTATTGATTGCTTAATGAGTTGTTTTTGAATTTTTATCGAAGAAAACATCTAATTTGACGAATAATATATGTGTGCTTAATATATCATAATTATAATTTTGTATATTGCATCAAATCTGCTAATACTATATAACATTTATTATGGTCGGAAAATTATTTTTAAGCCTGATTTTCTTTGGGGTGTTGTTAACACCTCTAGCTCATGCTGAACATAGTCAAGACGATAAAATCAATCAAAAAGATACTCAAGGAAAGAAACAAGGAAAATGGATTTACTTCGGTAAAGACCGTCCTTCTGAAGGGTATCCAGCTGATGGTAAAGTCGAAGAAGGTGTTTATAAAGATGATCGTAAGGAGGGTATTTGGATCAAATACCACAACGATGGTTCAACCCCAAAGTTGAAAGGAGAATACGTTAATAATCGTCCTCAAGGGGAATACGTTAAGTACTACCCAAATGGAAAACCTATTGAAGTTGGTTCATTCGTTCGTAATCACTACCAAGATTCGTTGAAAAGATATCATGAAAATGGTAAATTGAAGTACGAAGCAAATTACAATGATCAAGGTAATGAGCAAGGTACAGTGAAAAATTACTATCCGAATGGTCAATTGGAATTTGAATATACTTCGAATAACGGTAAACCAAGTGGAAAAGCTGTTCGTTATTACGAAAATGGGGACATTAAAGAAGTTATTTTCTATGGTGCTGATGGTCAGGTGGAAAAATCTGAACAACGTGATATGGTTAGCCCAGCTGTGAAAGTAGCTGATCCAGGTGCCTCAAAAGAATCCGCTCCGAAAGTTTCCGCTCCAAGAACAAAAGGTGCTAAATTCCAACCGAACGGATACAACAAAGTGTACAATAACAATGATGAGATCTGGCAAGATGGAACATTCAAAAACGGACTTCTTTGGGAAGGTAAAGTGTATGAATATGACCGTGACGGAATATTATTGAAAGTAAGAGTATTTAAAAATGGAGTTTACCATTCAGATGGTCAGCTGTAATTCTTAAAATAAATTTATAAAGGCTCCTAATTTGGGAGCCTTTTTTATTCCCTGCTATTTTGTATATTTGAATCGCAAGGAAATTGCTTGTTCATGAAGAAAAACCAAGACAAAAAAAATCGATTTCAACTTGAGTATTTAAACTCTCCAGCTGTAGATAAGGTTGGTGTAGAAGAAAGAGTTGCTCGTTTCCAAACACGAAGTATTAAGGATGCAAGTAAAATGCAAGGTCTGAAAATGGCCTTGAATATGATTGATCTAACTACGTTGGAAGGAAAAGATACTCCTGGAAAGGTGAAGCAAATGTGCTACAAAGCACAACATCTACATGATGTATTACCAGGATTACCAACAGTTGCAGCCGTTTGCGTGTACCCATCAATGGTTAAAATTGCAAAGAAAGAAGTTGCTGGGTCAGGCGTAAATGTAGCATCCGTTTCTACTGCCTTTCCAAGCGGACAGGCACCATTGGAGGTAAAAATCACCGATACAAAATTCGCAGTCGATGAGGGTGCTGATGAAATTGATATGGTAATTTCAAGAGGTAAATTCCTTTCGGGAGAGTACAATTACGTTTTCGATGAAATCGCAATGATCAAAGAAGCTTGTGGTAAAGCTCGTTTGAAAGTAATTCTTGAAACGGGTGAATTGGCAACGCTGGATAATGTCCGTAAAGTGAGTGATTTAGCGATTTATGCCGGTGCTGACTTCATTAAAACATCAACAGGTAAAATTCAACCTGCTGCAACCATGCAGGTGACTTATACGATGTTGATGGCAATCAAAGATTATTACGATAAAACAGGAATAATGATCGGAATGAAGCCTGCTGGTGGAATTTCAACGTCTAAACTTGCTTTGCACAACCTTGTGATGGTGAAAGAAGTGTTAGGTTCGGCTTGGCTTACAAATGAATGGTTCCGTTTTGGGGCAAGTAGTTTGGCAAATGACGTTTTGATGCAAATCATGAAAGCCGAAACTGGCGTTTATCAATCATCTGATTATTTTTCAATTGACTAAGAAATGGCAACGAAAAAAAATATACCAGTTGTAGAATGGGATTATGCTCCATCCTTGGAAGGGACTTCACATATTCAACTTAAAAAGCAATACGATTTATTTATTGATGGAAAATGGGTAAAACCATCATCTGGTAAGTACTTTCAAACAATCAATCCCGCGAACGAAGAAGTGCTTTCTGAAGTAGCGTATGGAAATGAAAATGATGTTGATTTGGCTGTAAAAGCGGCGCGTAAAGCGTATGCCGAAGTTTGGTCTGTAATGCCTGCTGCTGAACGTGCGAAATACATTTATCGCATTGCACGCTTGATGCAAGAACGTGCAAGAGAATTGGCAGTAATTGAAACATTGGATGCTGGAAAGACAATTCGTGAATCGCGCGATATTGATGTTCCTTTGGCCTGCAATCATTTCTTTTATTATGCTGGATGGGCGGATAAATTGGAGTATGCTTTTCCAAATCGCAAAGTGGAATCAATCGGTGTTGCAGGACAAATTATTCCGTGGAATTTCCCTTTGTTAATGGCTGCATGGAAAATCGCTCCAGCTTTAGCTGCGGGAAATACAGTTGTATTAAAACCTGCGGAAACAACGCCGTTGACAGCTTTGAAATTGGCTGAAATCATAGAAGCTTCCGGTTTACCAGCTGGTGTTGTTAATATTGTGACTGGTTTTGGTGATACTGGTGCCGCGATTGTGAATCATACAGATGTAGATAAAATTGCATTTACGGGTTCAACAAACGTCGGAAAAATCATCCAAAAAGCAGTTGCAGGAAAGGGTAAAAAATTAACCTTGGAATTGGGTGGTAAATCGGCCAATATCATTTTTGATGATGCGCCAATTGATCAAGCAGTTGAAGGAATTATCAATGGAATTTTCTTTAACCAAGGCCATGTATGTTGCGCTGGTTCACGTTTATTCGTGCAAGAAAATGTTGCTGATAAAGTAATTGCAAAATTGAAAGATCGTTTAAATTCTCTTTATCTAGGAAATCCGTTGGACAAGAACACGGATATCGGAGCAATTAATTCAAAAGAGCAGTTAGAAACGATTAATAAATACATTAAAATTGGAAAACAGGAAGGTGCAGAGATGTATCAGCCAACTTGTAGTATTCCTAAAAAAGGGTTTTACTGTCCACCAACCTTGTTTACGAATGTCGCACAATCAAATGTCATTGCACAAGAAGAAATCTTTGGACCTGTTTTGACGATTCAAACGTTTAGAACAGTGGATGAAGTCATTCAAAAGGCAAATAACACGCCATTTGGATTAGCTGCTGGAGTTTGGACAGACAAAGGTTCACGTATTTTCAATTTAACTACGAAATTGCGAGCAGGAGTTATTTGGGCAAATACCTACAATAAATTCGATCCAACTTCGCCATTTGGTGGTTACAAAGAAAGTGGTTTCGGAAGAGAAGGTGGTTTGCATGGATTGAGTTCATATGTGAAATTGGTTTAACCCATAGGAAGAAATAGAGTGTTTGATTGCAGAATTGAACGAATTTGAAGATTAAAAATCATGGAAAGATTGGAAGTTCTAAAAACATATAAAATATACATCGGTGGTCAATTTCCGCGCACGGAATCGGGTCGTTATTACACGCCTGTGAACAAAGCGGGAAAAGCGCTTGGTAATATTTGCTTGTCGTCACGAAAAGATGCGCGTAATGCGGTCTCTGCGGCTCGTAAAGCGTTTGGAGGTTGGTCAGAACGTGCTGCGTTTAATCGTGGACAGATTTTGTACCGTATCGCAGAAATGTTAGAAGGACGCAGATCACAATTCATTGAAGAATTGATCTTGCAAGGTTCAACAAAGAAAGCTGCTGAAGAGGAAGTGAATTTGGCGATTGATCGAATTGTGTATTACGCAGGTTGGTGTGATAAATACCAAGCGATTGTAAGTTCTGTAAATCCAGTTGCATCTTCTCATTTCAACTTTTCGGTTGCTGAACCAATGGGCGTTGTTGGGGTTATTGCCCCTGAAAACTCCTCGTTGATAGGATTAGTTTCGTTGGTGTTGCCAGCAATTTGTGGTGGAAACACAGTAGTTGTGTTAGCAGCTGAACATCTTCCGTTATGTGCAGTTACCTTCGCTGAAGTTGTTAATTCTTCTGATGTTCCGGGTGGAGTAATTAATATTCTAACTGGTTCGAATAAAGAAATGAATCCAACTTTGTCAACGCATATGGATGTGAACGCAATCGTTTATGGTGGAAATGATGCAGTAGCGCTTAAAGAACTTCAAGAAAATGCGGTGTTGAATGTGAAACGTGTGTTTGCCTATTCAAACAATTGGGCAAAATCGGATGCACAAGGATTACATTTTGTTTCAGATCTTCAAGAAATTAAAACAACTTGGCACCCAATTGAAAACATAGGTGGCGCGACATCGAGTTATTAATCGAAATCAATGTTCATTGGTATAAGGTATTTTGACCGCACGTTTCGCCCATTTAATTGAGCAGGAGTCCAAAGTGGTGAGGACATAATGAGATTCTCCACAATTTTTGAGCAATTCTCGCATTCTGAAACAACAGTTGGCCCACTTATGCTGCCATCAGTTTCAACAATAAAGGTAATGTAGATTCGATTAATGATTTCACCTCCTATTACTTCTTTGGGATAAACAATGTTTTCTTGCAACCATTTCATCATCGCAGTTGTGCCTCCAGGGAATTCAGCATCTCTGTCAACAACAGAATAAACCGTAGTATCCTGCTGTGCACTTGAAGAAAAGAAGGTGAAAAACGCTATGAACAATAGAATTCTCAAGCTACTGGTTTTCAATCGTGAGTGGTAAACGATAACGGCATCTTACAACATTCCCTCGGTATTTACCAGGAGTCCATTTCGGGCTTCGTTCAAACAATTCGATGTAATAACTTAAATCAGTAGAGCATTTGTTGTGTGCTTTCACATTTGTAATCGAGCCATCTTTCTCAACAACAAAATCCAAAAAGACATGTGTAAAACAGTATTCCCCCATATTCGCATAGCGTTCTTCATCCAAGATTAAATCTTGTTGAATCCAGACCATTAGTGAATCAAATCCACCTGGAAATTCTGGTTCGGGTGATGGATTTTCATACACAAGTGTATCTTCTTGTGAGAAGGCAATACCTTGGAATAGAATGAAGAAAAATAGAATGAATCTCATAATTTTATAGTTTATTCAAGAGAAAAATTGAGTGGTAATTGAAAATGCGATGCAACATTTTTACCTTCCATTTTTCCTGGAACCCAATTCGGCATTTCTGAAATGACACGTACTGCTTCTCTATCCAAACAAGGAGAGGCGCCTCGAACTACTTTCACTTGAGAGACTTTTCCGTCTGCAAGAACTACAAATTTCAAGTAAACTTTACCTTTTAGGTTGTGATTAATGGCGTACTGAGGATATACCAAATTTTGCTGTATATAAGTCATTAAATCTTTGTTACCGTTTTGGTAATGAGCATCCTCGTCAACAAAACTCATTGCTTGGTTGGAAGTTCCAACGATGATTTCCTCTTTTGTTTCAACTGGATATAATTTCTTGGAAGGGTCAATTTCGATTGATATTTCGATAGTTGTTTTAACTTTCGAAATGTCATAAATTCTATTCAGATAACCATCCTTAACAATAACGATTTCATAAATTTTTGATTTATCGAAACTGATGTTTCCATAGAGATCTGTTTTACCAATTAAATGATTGTCGCTAGATTCATGTATTTCAGCGCCATCAATATAATATTCTTGTACAGGATCAATGATTGTTAATGTAATATATTCTTCTTCCGCAAAAAGCGAAAAAGCAAACAAGAAGCAAAGTAAAAAGGCCGCTAATAGTTTCATAAGATAAATGTAAAAAAAAATCCTCCAATCAAACGACTGAAGGATTTTAAATGTATTGTGTATTGATTAACCTACCAATGCAGTATATCCAGCTGCATCTAATAAACCTTCAACTTCAGAAGCATTTGTCATTTTAACTTTGATCATCCATCCTTTTCCGTATGGATCAGAGTTTACTAATTCAGGATCTTTGTCTAAATCACCATTGAACTCAATAATTTCTCCACTAATTGGCATAAACAAATCAGAAACTGTTTTTACTGCTTCAACAGAACCAAAAACTTCTTCTTGATCCAATGTTTCACCTTCAGTTTCAATTTCAACATATACGATGTCACCAAGCTCGCTTTGTGCGAAATCAGTAATACCAATAGTTGCGATATCGCCATCAACACTTACCCACTCGTGGTCTTTTGTGTATTTTAAATTTTGTGGAACGTTCATTATCTGTAATTTTTTGAGACAAATGTATAATTTTTCCCATGTTATCAATGTAACTTTTGTATTATTTGTTCAACTTTTTTTGAACCGTTTATTCACCGTTTCTGTATAACTGCTTTTCAGAAGGGTACAATTTTTTAATGCCTTTTTACTACTTTTGCACCATCATGGTAAATCAAGATCAGTTAAAAGACATTTTAGGCAGAATTGAAGCGATTGCAGCTTATTTGAAAATAAGTGAAAAACGCATGCAATTGAAAGAAGAGGAATTGAAATCACAAGATCCTAATTTCTGGGATAATCCGAAAGAAGCGGAAGTGAAAATGAAATCCATTCGAACATTAAAATTCTGGATTGAAAATTATGATAAACTAAAAGCTGTTTACGATGACATTGAAGTGTTAATCGAATTTGTGAAAGAAGGCGCTGCTGAAGAATCAGAAGTAGATGAAAATTATGCAGAGTTAGTAAACCAAGTAGAAGAGCTTGAGTTGAAAAACATGCTTTCTGGCGAAGAAGATGCCTTGAGTGCGATTTTGCAAATTACAGCTGGAGCAGGTGGAACAGAAGCGTGTGACTGGGCAGGAATGCTAATGCGTATGTACTTGATGTTTGCCGAGAAAAATGGTTACAAAGTAAAAGAATTGAACTTCCAAGAAGGCGATGTGGCTGGAGTAAAAACAGTGACGTTGGAAATTGAAGGTGAATTCGCACATGGATACTTGAAAGGCGAAAATGGTATTCACCGTTTAGTGCGTGTTTCACCATACAATGCGCAAGGAAAACGCATGACCTCGTTCGTTTCTGTGTATGTGTATCCATCTGTTGATGATACAATTGAAATTTACATTAATCCTGCTGATATTTCTTGGGATACCTTCCGTTCAGGTGGTGCTGGTGGACAAAATGTCAACAAGGTTGAGACAGGTGTTCGATTGAAACACGCCCCAACAGGAATTGTTATTGAAAATACAGAAACGCGTTCTCAATTAGGAAACCGTGAAAAAGCAATGCAATTATTACGTTCTCAATTGTATGAACTTGAATTACGTAAAAGACGTGAGTCACGTGATCAAATTGAAGCTGGTAAAAAGAAAATCGAATGGGGTTCTCAAATTCGCAGTTATGTCCTAGATGATCGTCGTGTTAAAGACCACCGAACTGATTATACCGTGAATGATCCTGACAAAGTTTTGAACGGAGAATTGATGCCTTTCTTGAAGTCGTACTTGATGATGTACGGAGATTAGGCTTAATAACGAACTAACTGTTCACTTCAAAAATCTATCCGTTCACCTCAAAAACTAACGTTATACGGCTCTTTTTAGCCTTAGGTAACAAAGATTTTACGCTTAGTTAACACTTTTATAGTTTTACATTTCACTGCAATTCTCAATAAGTTTTGCGGTTCAAAATGCGAACTATGAAACAAATTTTTGCTTTAATTGCCTTAACGCTTTTATGTACGGATTTATCCGCTCAAATTACAATCAACAACACGCTTTACACTACCAATCAATTGGTAAACGGTGTACTTGTTCCAACGGGTAGCGGAACGACAATTTCAAACGTTACTTTTTCTGGGGTTTACAACAACGCAAGTAAATACCAAGTGGGATATTTTTCAACTGCAACCACAACTTTAGCCCAAATGGGATTTTCATCGGGTGTTGTTTTAACTACAGGAAATACAAGTGATATTCCATTGACACTTGGTTCAAATCCACAAGCTGCTGGACAAATGAGTACAGGTTATGTTTCTTGTACACCAGGAGAAGTTCGCCAAACAGGAACGTGTGGAGTACTTATAAACGACCTTGATGTATTAGCAGGAAGCAGTAATTATTACAATGCAGTAATCTTAGAATTCGATTTCGTTCCCGTTTCAACTGTTGTTCAATTCAGATATATTTTTGGTTCAGAAGAATACACAGATAATTCAGGGTTTATCAATTATCAATGTTCTTCTTACAATGATAAATTCGGATTTTTAATCAGTGGTCCTGGGATAGCTGGTGGACAAGGATTCACCAATAATGCACGAAACATTGCGCGTTTAGCAAATGGTTCTGAAGTATCAATCAATTCTGTAAATGGAGGAACAGTGGGATCAAGTGGCGGTGCTCCTTCAGCTGCCAATTGTTTAGCGGCAAATCCTGCTTGGGTACAAAATTCGCCAACTCCTGAATATTTAGGAACCATTGATGGAACAGAATTGAATGGTAATACAGATATTCTTACAGCAGAGCAAACAGGTTTAACGCCAGGTCAAACGTATCATATTAAACTAATGATTACTGATGTTGGTGATGCGGCTTACGATGCAGTTGTTTATTTGGAAGCAGGAAGTTTTACAACTGTTTCTTGTACGAATCCTCCTGCACCAACTATTGGAGCGATTACACAACCAACTTGCCCAACTCCAACGGGAACAGTAGCCCTGTCCAATTTACCTGCAACTGGTGCTTGGACTGTTACCGCAAACCCTGGAGGAGCTACATTAACAGGTAGCGGAACGACAGCCAATTTTAGTGCATTAAACCCATCAACAACGTATACTTTCACTGTTACGAATGCAGCGGGTTGTACATCAGTTGCTTCATCCAATGCGGTGGTAAGTGCAATACCATCGAATCCAACAGCTCCAGTCGTTGGCACGATCACACAACCATCGTGTTTATCTCCAACTGGAAGTGTTGCTTTATCTGGATTACCGTCAACTGGTACATGGACAATTACATCGTCTCCTATTGGTTTAACATCAACAGGCACTGGAACAACAACAACATTTACGGGCTTATCGCCGAATACAACCTATACATTTACAGTAAATAATGCTTCTGGTTGTACATCAGTTGCATCTGCTAATGCGGCAATTAGTGTTTATACTCCAACGGCACCAGTTGTTGGAACAATCACCCAACCAACATGTTCAGTAGCGACTGGATCTGTTGCATTAAGCGGATTACCTTCGGTTGGTAGTTGGACACTAACAGCGTCGCCTGGAGGATTGACACAAACCGGTTCTGGAACTACAGCTGTTTTTACAAATTTACCTGCTGGTAGCGCGTATACGTTCACTGTTACAAATGCTAGTGGTTGTGTTTCGCCGGTATCTTCAAGTGCCTCGATTAACACGCAACCGGTTACACCTTCAGCTCCTGTAATTGGAACAATAACTCAACCAACATGTTTGACTTCAACTGGATCAGTTGCATTATCCGGTTTGCCTAGCTCAGGTACTTGGACACTTACAAGTTCGTTGGGAGGAACAACCACAGGAACTGGAACAAGCTACACGTGGACGGGCTTAACGGCTGGAACAACTTTTACTGTGTCCGTAACAAATGCCTCAACGTGTACTTCTTCAAATTCAGCATCTATAGCTATTAATGCAATTCCAACTCAACCAACGCCGCCAATTGTAGGTTCAATCACACAACCTTCGTGTTTGACACCAACGGGCAGTGTTTCATTGAGTGGTTTACCTGCAACTGGAACATGGCAAGTTACAGCTTCGCCAGGTGGTTTAACACAAACAGGAACAGGAACTACCGCAACATTTACAGGGCTTTCAGCAAATACGAATTATACATTTACAGTAACGAATACTTCAACTTCTTGTACATCAACTCCTTCGGGAACTGCGGCGATTTCTTTGTATTCACCTACAGCACCGATTGTGGGAGCAATTACACAACCGACATGTGCAGTTTCAACAGGAACAGTTGCTTTGAGCGGCTTGCCTGCTTCGGGAACATGGACTGTTACAAGTTCGCCAGGTGGACAAACGATTACAAATACAGGTACAACAGTGAATTTCACAAACCTACCAGCAGGAGCAAGCTATACGTTTGTTGTTGCGGATAATGCTGGATGTTTATCTGCGGCATCGACGAGCGCAATTGTAAATACTCAACCAAGTACGCCAACTGCTCCAACTATTGCTTCGGTTGTTAATCCAACGTGTATTGTCACAACTGGAAGTGCCAATATCAGCGGTTTACCTTCAACAGGAACTTGGACATTAGCTTTAACACCTGGAGGATCATTCACAGGGACAGGAACAACATTTAGTTTATCAAACTTAACTGCAGGTACAGCTTATTCGGTTTCTGTGACGAATAGTCAAGGTTGTACATCAACTCCAACCAACTTTTCAATTGCTGTGATTCCTGCGAATCCATCAGCTCCAGTAGTTGGAACGATTACACAACCGACATGTATATTACCAGATGGTTCTGTTGTGTTGAATGGTTTGCCAGCAACTGGAACTTGGTCAATTAGCTCAAATCCAGTTTCAACTGTCGTGACAGGAAGTGGAACAAGTATCACATTTACAGAATTATCAGCGAGTACAAATTATACGTTCAGTGTTATAGATGCAAATGGCTGTCAATCATCGGTTTCATCAACTGTATCAATTAGTTCTTTACCAGCTGCTCCAGCAGCTCCGACTTGTTCTGTAACTGCGCAGCCAACTTGTACTGTTCAAACAGGAACAATTCAAGTTACCAATCCACTAGGGGCGACTTATGCGTATAGCATTGATGGAACGAATTATCAAGCAAATCCAATTTTCAGTGGTTTGGCACCAGGAACCTATTCAATCACGGTTCAAGATGGAACGACAGGTTGTATTTCAACTGCGACTCAGCTTACGGTAAATGCTGTTCCATCGGCGCCAGCAGCTCCTGTAGTAAACATTGTTTCACAACCCACATGTTCAACTACTTCCGGAACAGTTGAAATCGTTGCTCCAATAGGCGCAAATTATAGTTATTCAGTAGGGAACAATGGTATAGTTTATCCTTTGAGTTCAACCTCAATCAATAATTTGACACCAAATGAAACATATTCATTTTATGTGTTGGATAATGTGACCAATTGTCTTTCAACTGCATTTGACGTTACTATAAATGGAATTCCAACGCCACTTCCAGTCGATGCTGGACCGGATCAAATAATCAATTCTGGTGAAACGGCGGTATTAGTTGCTTCTGGTAATGGAACAATGATTTGGGAAAATGGTGATACAACACAAACATCTGTGACTCCACAAATTACAACAACTTATACAGTAACATTAACTGATTCAAATGGTTGTGTTAGCACAGATGATGTTAACGTAATCTTGACAATCAGTTGTGGTGATTTATTTGTGCCAACAGCTTTTTCACCAAATGGTGATGCTGTCAATGGTGCATTTAGAATAAAAATCAATGCCAATTGTGTTCAATCAATGCAGCTACAGGTATTTGATCGTTGGGGCGAACTGATGTTTGAATCAACTAATCCCGCGGATTCTTGGGATGGCAAGTACAAAGGGAAAGAATTAGACCCAGCAGTTTTTGTTTATGTATTGGATATCCAATTCATAGGTGAGCAACAAAGCAACCGTTACAAAGGAAATTTAACACTTATTAAATAAGATAGTGCTATGAAGAATATTAGTTTACTTTTCGTCTGTGTTTTAACGAGTTTTGCATTTGGGCAAGACCCTCATTTTTCGCAGTACAATAATTCTCCCTTATTGTTGAATCCAGCAAATGCGGGCTTAAATAATAATTTAAGAGCCAATATCAATTATAGACAACAATGGAGAAGTGTTGCAAATCCATTTAAAACAGCAGGATTTTCTTTTGATGCGAACGTCACAAGAGACAAGTATAGCAAAGCGAGTTTAGGTGTTGGGATTCAATTGATAAATGATCAATCGGGTGATGCTAAATTGAATCTGAATCAAGGGAATATCAACATTTCAAGTGTGATTCGTTTGGATGAATACAGTAAATTGAGTGTTGGATTAATGGGTGGATTTGGTACACGATCGATTAATTATTCTGCACTTCGTTGGGAAAGTCAGTATCAAAACGGTTCGTATAATGCCGCAATTAATTCAGGTGAGAATTTAGCATCTTCAAGTTTTTCATACATGGATGCGGGTACAGGAATTGCTTGGTCGTATGGAAAAGATCAGGGTTATATCACTCAAAACAATGGTGTAAAACTGACATTTGGATTGTCAGCATTTCACTTCGGAATTCCTAAAACTTCATTTATCGGATCAAGTGATGAAAAAATGAACACTAAGTTTATTTTTCATGGAAGAGGTGAATTTGGAAAACAAAACACCAATTTGACATTCATTCCAGAACTAGTTTTTGTTCAACAAAGTAGTTTGAGAGAGATTATTGTCGGCAATACCTTTCGTTATTTATTGAGCGAAGGATCTCATTTTACCGGTTTCACAAAAAGTTCGTCTCTTTCGTTAGGACTCAATTATCGTGTGAAAGATGCGCTAATTGCTTCCTTTGGTATCGATTATGGAAACTTTTCGGTTTATATGGGATATGACATAACCATGTCTAAATTATCAGCTGCAAATAAATCCAGAGGAGGATTTGAATTGGCATTGAAATTCGTAACACCTAATCCATTTTCAAGAGGATATCGTTCTAGAATTTGATGTTGATACCTGCCCTTAAAAAATTAGGTTGATGGGCGTTTTAGAAAAAAATTGTTACTTTGTGTTTAACTATGCGATTAACAATTGTTTTTTTACTATTCATTTTTCTATCAGAATATACCGTTTTAGCGCAAGCTAACGTGAATCCTGAGCTTCAGAATCTTGATTCAATAGCTTTTTCTGCATTAGAAAATAATTCACCGAACGCACAGCATGATGCTGACAAACTTCTTGCTGCCAGCTTAAAGGTAAAACCGTCATTTTATCGCGTAAATGCCTATACAATTCTTGGGATTTTAAATAAAGACAAAGGGTTCTACTTATCAGCTTTGGACTATTATTTAAAAGCGCTAAATGCATCGGATTTAATTCATGATTTACCAAGGAAATCTGCTTGCTTTAACAATATCGGCATGATATTTCAATTGCAAGAAAAGCACAAGCAAGCAATCGATTATTTTAATCAAAGTCTTGAAATTGAAAAAAAACTAAAGAATCCACTACAACAATCCATTCGCTTTTACAACATTGGAGAATCATACAAGGCCTTGAAAAAGTATGATTTAGCCTTAACCTATTTTAATAATTCCTTGTTGATTGAACAGCAGGAAAAAAATACAGAAGGAATCATTTATGCTGAATTAGGCATTTCAGATATTTATATTCGCATCAAGCGATTCACCGATGCTTCAATTACATTGGAGCGCGTTGAAGGCAAAATTTCCCCGAAAGCAATTGAAGAAAATATCATGATGGCAAAGTTAAAAGGTGAGCTGAGATTGATTCAAAGTGACTTTGAGGGAGCAATGAGTTCCTTTGTTATTGCTGAGAATTTATCTGAAAAATCGGATGTTAAAACACATCTATTATCAGTTTATAAAGGGCAAATTAAAGTATTAAAAGCAAAACAAGATTGGAAAGGAGCAACCTTGAAATTGGAAGAATTTGTGCGCTTCAATGATCAAATTAATAGTTTACACATTCGCAATCAGTTGGACGATTTAAGTTTAAGAAGTGAAATAACGAAAAAAGACTTGGAACTGGAATTGGTTCAGGAAGAGCGTGACTTAGCGAAGCAAAATGAAATCGCGGAGAAACAATTGCGTGTATATGCACAGAAAATAATTTGGTTTGTAATTATTTTGATTGTCGTTTTTATTGGATTAATGATAGTTGGGATAAAAAAATTGACAAAATAAGAAGATGTTAGGAAAACTGAAGAATAGAATATTGATTGCTTCCAGTTATGGAATCTATTCTGCATTAATTGTATTTTTCTTCAATTCATTGTCCTTTGTCACGTCATCGGTAAATTCAATTATTATCTATGTTGCCTTAATTGCGATAATTTTTATTGTGGAATTTGCATTGCTTGAATGGGTGAGAAACAGAATTTCTAATAATAAAAACTACAAAATATTGTACGTGCTTTCTTTTCACCTTGCCGGAATCGTTTCAAGCCTTATTATTTGGATTCTATTTCATGCATCTCAAAGCTCATTATTTTTATTCATTACCACATTTTTGGTGAGCGCCCTTCTTCCTACGATGATTGTCATCTTGTATTTTATTTTTAACGAGGCGAAAAGCAAAATTGGTCATACTCCAGCAAAAGCCGAAAACGTGCTTGAAGAGGCTACAGAAGCAATGTTTTGTTTGGAAAATGAAACAGGAAAATTGTTGCTAAAACTTCCAGTGAATCAGTTAATCTGTTTTGAGGCGAATGATAATTATGTGATCATTTATTATTTGGATAAAAACAACAATTTAAAGAAGTTAATGGAGCGTTTTTCATTGAAAAAAATGGAAGAAATTCTATTCCTAGAAAATGTAAAATTTGAGCGCGTACATAAGTCATTTTTGATTAATCCAGACTTTTTAGTTGCTATTTCAGGTAAGGCTCAGGCGTATAAATTGGAATTACAAAGTCTAGAAAACCTAATTCCTGTTTCCCGTTCGTATTCAATTAATCTGTTGGAACAGAAGTTAATTGACAAAAATTAGTCCTAACCGTTTGTCAAATTTACCTAACCATTCACCCCAAATTCCCACACTTCACTACGTATATTAACCGTATGCGTAGTTAATTTTATGCTTCAATTAAGTCCTCGTAAGTTTACTTCATAAATGCTAAATGTTTATCAAACCTTAGAATTATGTCGAAAACTCTATTTATGATGATTTCTCGAATGAACGCGGTAATTAATAAATCACTTATTGGATTGTTGTTTTTCTCTTGTGCATTATCAAGCTACGTATCTGCTACTAACTATTACGTAAATGACGCAAGTTCAACTAGTGATACTTATTGTTCTGCAATTGGGAATAATTCAAATAATGGTTTATCGGCTGGTGCGCCAAAATTGACATTGAAAAACTTATGGATGACATATGGTCCTTCCGGATCAAATGTCCTAACAAGTGGTGACGTTATTTTTATTGACGCAGGTACTTACAGTGCAACTGGTGGAGCAAGTGTTGATGAAGCAGGATTCGATATTACAGTTGCCGGCTTAACATTTATGGGTTCAAACTTGAACACGACCATTTTTGACCACAATCATCATGGAACACCAACTGAATATTTCATGTACATCAATGCAAGTAATGTAGTCTTGAAGAATATGACCATTCGCGAATTCGATAACAATGGAACTCAAACACCGGGTCACAGTGGACAAGCAATTACAATTGGTGGTGCTGGAGTTTTGAGAACTGGTATTTTATTAGAAAACATCAATTTCATAGAAAATGGATTATCAGGTGGAAATCCTGCACTTTCTGTTTTAACCAATTCTTCAGTTACTGTAAAAGGTGGAGGAAGTTTTTGTAATACGAATGGAACAGCATACACAGGTGGAATCGAAGCGTATGGAACTGATATTTCTCTTTTAATTGAGAATTCGATATTGGCATATAATTATAAAGTTGGTTCATTTGACGGGGGTGGTTTACGTATTGAAGGTGATGCGACAACACTAGTAACTGTAAAGAATAGTAGAATTGCTAATAATATGGCTTCAAATGGAGGTGCAATTTCGCAAACCAATGGAGTGCTAACAGTTCAAGATTGTATCATTGAAGGAAATACTGCTGGTCAAGTAGTAACAACTATTTATGGAGGTGCTTTTAGAATAAACGCAGGAACAGCAACTTTTAAAAGATGTAAATTTCAGAACAATACAAAATCAGCAGGAACATTAAGAGGTGGCGCTATTGCTGCTCGTTACACTGGAACTTCTGGTGCTTTTTCAACAGCAAAAACAATTAACCTTACAGTGGATTCAACTGTTTTTGTTGGGAACTCGGGCGATTTAGGGTTCGATATTTATGCGGCAAACGGATCAAGTAATCCGTGTAATTTAGTTGTTCGCGATTGTCAGTTTTTAACAAGTGGTAGCTTCAACATTGTAAGTGATGGAACATCTCCTGCTTCAAGTATTTCTGTTACCTATTTTGGAACAGTTCCGTCTAGTAGTGGATCAGGAATCACAAAAACGCTAAGTTCAAATACACTTTATACACCAACGCTATCACCTCCTAGTTTTACAGGAACATGTGGGTCGATTGTTATTTTACCGATTGAATTAATTGATTTCAAAGGATTTTGCAATGAAAACTTCAATAATCTAATTTGGGAAACTGCATCTGAACATAACAATGCATTTTTTACAATTGAAAAAGCGAACGAAGATGGCGAGTTTTCAGAATTGACAACAGTGCAAGGAATGATCAACTCTACTGAATATGTTGACTATTCTTTCCAAGATTATTCATTAACAAGAGGAATCAGTTATTATCGTTTGTTTCAAACAGATTTAGATGGAACAAAACGCCAATTGAAAACGATATCAGTTGATAATTCTTGCAACAAAGAAAATGACATAAAAGCGTCGTACAATAATTTAAACAATGTATTGAACATCTATTATTCATTTTCAAAATCAGAAGAACTAGATGTTCAAGTTGTTAATTCAACAGGACAAACTATCGTATCAAACACAATTATTTTTGAAGCTAATGACAATAAAGTAGATGTGTTTTTAAAAGAGAATCTTGCAACAGGTGTGTATTTTGTAAAGTTGACGAATGCTGCGGTATCGTATACTAACAAATTCATCGTAGTTAACAGATAATAGTGTTTTTCAAGTTACAATTAGGTATGAAACAAGCAATCATTATCCCAATCATTATTATCATTCCGATGGAGTGAGAATAGCTTGTATTCAAAAAAGTCAGCCTTTCTCATTCATTTGGGAAAGGCTTTTTGATGCTTAAAGGTTATTGATGAATTTTCGTTTGAGCCCCAAAAAGGCGAAAATTTTGGTGTAGTATAATAATTCTAATTTGGTAATGGATACTATCAAACTTTAACAACTATGATAATTTGTTTAAGGCTTTTTCTTGCGGATAAATCCAAAATAGATGCAAACCAAACTTAAAACAATGTGCATAATCCCGCGTGTATATCCAAGTGACGTGTCTTGTACGATTGTCGTTCCAGCCACGGGAATAGAAACATGCATAAATGCCAAGTAAAGTTGAATGCCGCCACTCACGAAAAACGCACCAGCTAAAAACTTACGAAATTCATTGCTTTTGAATGCGAATAAATACTGACGATTGCAGTAATGAGAATCAATATGAGGTAGAAAATTGCCATAACATCAACTAAAATTATTTCACACAGGTTCCTTCAACTTTACGCAAATGTTCAGGCATATGTTCTCGCGCCCATTGTGACATACTGTCAATAATAGGAAACAAGGTCATTCCATAAGGAGTAATCGAATATTCAACTCTTGGAGGAATTTCAGCAAAAACAGTCCGTTCGATAATTCCATCTATTTCCAATTCACGCAATTGATTCGTCAAGGTTTGCTTGCTGATATCGTGCATATCCTTCAGCATTAAACTGTAGCGATTACGATCTGTTCGAATCATTCGAATGATGCTCGGTTTCCATTTCCCACCAATTATATTCATCGTAAACGAAACTGGACAATTGCCCGGCATAAAGTCTTTTGTCTTTCTAACTACCGAATTTCCCATTGGTCTAAAATTTTAGGCTATACACAATCTTAATTGTCATTGATAACAAGTAGTCCAAGTTAGTAATTTCGTTTTAAACGGGTATTGATTTAACCCAAAAGCACTACGAATTATTTAAAGAAACAATCATGAACAGAGTTTTAGCCATTTTGACAATCGACACAGAAAATCTACCAAGTAACTTTCAGGAAATCATCCAACATGAACGAGAAGTAGTAGCGGCTTGGAAAGCAGAAGGATTTTTAGAACAATTGTATTTGCGTCCTACGAGAAATGGAGCAGTATTGATTTTTAAAGACTTGGATGCAGAAAAAGTGGAATTATTAATGACAACACTTCCATTGTACCAGTTGAAAAAATCCTTGGAAATTTTACCATTGATTAAAGATTCAGCGATTTAAACGTTTACTCACGAGCGCCGTTTTCCTTCGCAACATCAATCCACATTTCAGCTAATGCGCTTGAATCGGCTCCTAACGAACGGGCCAAGAACAAGGCCATACGCATCATTAGGACAGCAGCTTCATGGAAATCGTTCATGCTCAACAAGCCATTGACATACAATTGTGCTTTTTCCTGCAATCGTTCGTTGTGCGCTTCGATGAAGGATTGAACATCCGTTTTGTCGAGTGAAATGCTTGGTGTAATCAACGCCTCTTGCCATTCAATTGGCAGTAAGAGTGCAAGTTGCTCACCATTTAGCAATCCACTTTTACGCCATTGTGTTAAGGTTTCTGTGTCGCCCGATTCCGACAAACCTGTTTCTAATAGTAAGGTAAAAGCGATATCTGCCAAGTTCTGCATGATTTCCAAATAAGCATCTTGCGCCAATTCAAAGTCAGCGGTTTCTTGTCCTTCTAAATAATCTGCAACGGTGATTTTTGGTAAATCAAGCACTTCTGAACAGCCATTCAAACAAGGAAAAGTTGTTCCTTGGAAAATATATTCTGCTGTTTCGTGTTGCACTTGTCGGCCCAAAGGAAACAAACGACAAGCGAGTGGTCTTGCAGTATGAACGCTGCAACCAAAATTTTCAGTGTACAAACCGCAGGCTGCTTTTCCGCGATGATCTTTTTCGCCATTGAAATGCAAAACACTTCCTCCTTGAATACAAAACGCTGCACGAAATTCAGCCGCTGATAGATTCTTTTCATGTGCCAAACGCGCCAATTCCCATGGGTTCAATAATACTTGATTTCCATGACAACATGTTCCTTTGCGTGAGCATGTGAGCGGTAATGATTCGTTTAGACTGAGTTTTGTTACATTCATACGAGCATCAAAGTTAAACCAAAAGCGTAATCTGAATCGTTTGATTTACTTCAATTCCTTCCTTTTTGCGAATGACCGCTTTCAATGGAAGTAAATAATTGGAGCGTTTCGTATCAAACCAAATAGCAGTGTCCCATTCGCTTGAACCAATTTTCGCAAGTACTTTTAAGCGTCCCCAACCTTCTTCTTGCCATTTAAAATGCGCTCGAATCTCTGTAGAAACTTCAACAGGCAAGGTCACAAAATACCAACCACCTGGAGCAGCATGTTGCCATGTTGTAGCTGAGAATTTGTATGGTATTTTGCCGAGCATTGGTTAAAAGTACATTTTTCATCTTAAAATTAGAAGTCATCGATTTTAAGATAAATGAATCTATGTGTTTAAAACGTGTACCCAATTCCTAAACCACCAGAAAAGAACCAAGTATGAATAGGAGCGTCTGGATCCAGATTTGAATTGACTAAATCATAAAGAGGAACAAAGCCAACTTTAACAAACATTCCACCTTCTGGTTGTTGGAAACGATAACCTGCTCTAAACGCGAGAATAAGCAGATCGCATTGACGATTTGCAAATTGATCGTACAAACTCATATAGGAAACACCTGAACCTAACTCAATGAAATGTTTTTGTTTATAAATCGCGAACAAGCCTGAAACTTCAGCTGGTATGCAGAGCGTTCTGTAATATTGAAACGGAACATAATGTGTATAATGTACTCCAATTCTGGTCGAAAGTTTAAATTTATTACTAAGGTCGATTAAGCGATCATAATTAATTGAATAGACGAATCCATTTCCTCCTACTTCTGCGAAAATTGTATTTTTTTTCAATTTTAATAAAGTGTCTGCATGAAAGGAAGTTGTGTCATTTTCTAGGCCTAACTCTGAATCGTATTGTGACAATGAATTGAATGAAAACACAAACATGGATATTAGCAGCAGAACAGGTTGAATTTTTGTTTTCATCGCGTTTAGTTTTGGAGGTTTTGATATTTTATTCAGACGTGAAACGAAATTTAACTTGGTTTAGTGTTTTGAAGCTATATATTTTCACTCAAATAATTGTATGAGTCCGTCGGGTGGCGGATAGCCCAATCTCGCTTCGGTTTTCAATTGTTTAACACACATGTCTGAAATCAAATGATGGTCGTGAAAAATAGCCTTACTTGATGTTAGTTGCATCAATTTTGGAAGGTCTTTTTGTTTTCGAAGATCATACGAAAGCATAAAATACAGGTCGTGAAGTTCAATGTCCAATTGTTCGATCTTACTTCCTTTTTCTGCCGCTTTGTCTGTGTAGTATTCAACGAAGTAGGGTTCTAGCTCTTCAACAAATTTGTCTTTTTGGACATCCGAATACTTTATACCTGCAATTAAGAGAAAAATGACAGTGAAAAAACTAATTATTCCTAAGGCTAATTTAGAGGGGTCTGTAAATCCTTGCTTTTTTGAAAAACGGTAAACCAAAATGCCAATTCCACCGAACACGAGCCACATGGCTATTCCTCCAAGAATAAATCCCACTTGAAAACTAAACGATCGATCGCGAACCCATCCTAAATGAAAATAAGCGCCTGCCAAGAAACTCCAAACGGCTAGTAAGGCAATCCAAAAAATGTTTCTAAGTTTAATTTTTGTCATAGTATTGATGGGGTTGTGTTGGGGTTGGCGCTAGACGGCTGTTACAAGCATATTTTTTTATTAATGCATTGCATGTTTTGAATATTCCATTTTCATTGCAGATTCAATTCCATGTTGAATAATTCTTAAATCTTTTAGCCTAATGAGTAAATAATCTATTTGAAATGAAATATCCATTGGATCATTGTATTTGTCATCATATTGTTTAAATCTTCCGTCATCACCTGTGTAATAAGAGGCACTTTCAAACAATATTGTCAAATCATAATTGTCACAATTACAGTAGTTGAGAGGACTATATTCATTAACGTCCATTAATGAGTTTCTTGTAGTTTTTTTTGAAAAAACAATATCTCTTGGAGCAAATTCGAAGGTAATAAGATAACAGAACTCTTTCAAATAATCTTTAAAGGATAACTCATAACCATTAAGTCCAAACAAATGGTATTCTTTTATTTTTATCGGATAAATTTCTCTTAAAGTATCTAAAATTGAATCTAAATCAGAAATGTGTTGTACGTAATCAAATTCACTAAACTTATTTTTATACAGACAGTATTTTCGTTTATTGATAAACATTATATTGTCATAGACAATTCCATCTACTTCAAAAGTCACATTACTCAATGTGTCTAAATATTGAAATGAAAATAAATCATATTCTTTTTTTGATAAATTAGGATGCTCGGGTATAAACTCAACGAAATCTTTTTTCCATGCAATTAAATCAAGTAAGTTCAAATAGTTTTCGCTGCTTAATGATGAATCTCCAATTACATAAAGATCGTTGGGCTTATGGAATATAGTGTTGCCTCTTGTTTTATCGATTTGATAATTTAAAGAAACAACACCAACTTTAAAAATGGTGTTTTCTATTAATAATTGGTTTGCGAAACGAGTATATTCTTTCTTTATTGAATCATTCAGAACTAAAGAATAGTTAACGTTTTCATCCGAGTCGATATAAGCGCTAATTTCTTCTTGAGAAAACGAAAGATTTGAATACATTGTACAAAACATTATCAAAAGAAAAGACAATAAGATTTTAATATTTTTTTTCATCTTTTTATGATTATATATTCGATTTAGGTTTAGTTGTATTTTCATTGCTTTTAAGAGTTTGTTGCCTGGTGCACGACCGCAATTTCAAAGTAAATTATTATTTCGAAGTTAAAGTTTTTTGTTTCAAATTTACCGTTGTTCCGAAGTTCTATCTTGGGTTGGCGGATGAGTTACTGTTATGTGTGTTTTCATTTTTGAGGTTTAATACCTAATTGATCTAATCTAAATAATTCTTCTTCAATTTTATTTTCCCATTTACCAATTTCTGTTGAATCAATGTGAACACCTATTGGACGCTCAGGATATTTCCCTGCATAAAACTCAATGTATTTATAAGTATTTTGCATTTCGCTTGAATTGAATGTAACAGGACGTGAGCTTATATTGATTGAGTCAATTAAACTGCCGAAAACAAGGGGAATAGTATCATTATCGACTATCCGAAAAAATTGATATTTAAATTCACCTTCACCATTTTTTATTAATGTGCTATATGGGTATGAGGTAATTCCAATATTGTTATAATCCAGAGTTAATTCATCAGTATTTTGACCATAACCTTCAACATAGACAATTGCTCCATAACCGAATTTATCACCTTTGATATAGATTTTTAAAGGTTTTTGGTTCAACTCCCTTTCACGTTTTATCTCTGTATCACTTTTTATTGGTAATTCGCTTTGTGATTTGATTCCACATCCGCTTAACATAATTGCGATAATCAATCCTTTATATTTCATTAGTTAGTCTGGTTTAGTTCTCGATTAGACATAACGTTTCTCAACTAAGAAACGCTGGCTTCTTCCCGAGTGAATTCAGGATGGTTGTTCAGCCCTTGGCTTTTAGTTGATGTTACCTGCATTTTTATTCTATCAATTATTTCAAGTGCTTCAGCTGGGCTTCTATTATCCAAGAATTTGAATGAATTATACCCTTTGTAGATTACTTTAATTCTTCCTGTATTTTGGATTCTAAAAATAAAAGTTTGTTCTGAAAAGTCATGAACATGAGTGGAAGGACTATTTTCTTCGATAAATGACTTATTTAATACTATATTTTTAACTTCATTCAAGTTGAACGTTTTTTGTCGTTTGATCCAAAAAGTACCTGACTTATTAATCCAAATTTGATTGTCCCTAACAATAATGGATTCTTTGCCTTTTATGAACCACATTACCATACGCAAACACAAGATACCTAATGTGAATTGAATAATGAATACAGGGATTAATTTTAATGAGTTATTTGAATCATTAGATATTGTCACAATAATGGCAATGGGCGAACCAATCAAAGTCATAATGCCGAATAAAACATAGGCAATCCATGAGAGCGGGTTTGAGCGACTTTTTGTTTCAATTATTGTCATTGATGGCAACGTTTTTCGGCTAGGCGAAGGTTTGCTTTTTTGCAAGCTTTTGCCTAACCGCTGTTGGTAGCTATTTATTATGGATAGTGCCTTTTCATTACTGGCTTCAAATATTTTTTACCATCATAGTATTCTTCAAAGCAATCAATTACATTAATCATAAAATCTTGGGCAATTTGTAACTTAATTCGAAGCACTGGTGTCCTATGCCTTTCACCTACATATGAAGCTGATTCACCACCATGAGCAACAGAATTCCTTTTATCTACAATTTCATCTATAGTAGCTCTTTCTCTTGCCGTTAGTATTAAAGGGGGCATACCAAAAGCAAACATTACCTCTTCAATTGTCTCAATCCAAACATTTTGAAGTCGTTTAGAAAAAATAGTTTCATTTAATGGTCTTACATTTCTACTTCCAACTTCAGCAAATAATTCTATTGAACGTTCAACGACTTTTTTATACCCACATTCTTTCAAAGATTGGACTTTGTCATACACTGCGATTGTATTAAATGGCAAAATATAATGATTGTTTCTTACTGATTTTGCATTTATTAATAGTAGAGATTTTTGAACAACTTCATTCATAGATTTTTCAAGTGCAGCATATAAATGCACGTAAAAAAGTCCACGCATAATTTTCACTTCTGCAGGTGTAGGTGCAGCTGGTAATGCTGGTTCAAGAGAAGCAATATAATTTAAAAAAACTTGAACTTCATTAAATCTCGAAGCATTTTGTGCTCTAACTACTGTGAAACTCATTGTCTTAAATAATCTTTTACAAAGTCAATCCGTTGATTAAGCTTAATCCTTGAATTTGTGGCTCCAGTTGTAAGACGTCCTAAAATAGGGTCATTCAAAACCGTTTGTAATCTGGCAGCAGAAATAATTGCTTCCTCATTTGAAGTAATTAAATCGGCTACAGAGATTGTAATTGCTTCAAACAAAATCAATGGAGTTATATTTTTTCTATTTCCTCTAACAATTCCTTCAGGAAGAAGGTTGTTTAATATTTCAAAGGTTCTTAAAAATAAGGCTCGGAAAGCTTCTTCGTTTGGAAATGAATTAGTTTTTTTTGCCATATAATCATTTAAAAAACCTTTTACACTATGAGTAAATTCATTTCTATCTTCAAAGTACGCAAAAAATTTAAGTACGAGTTCTTCTCTACTACCTGTGCGCTCTGCATTAGAAGTCATTTTTACAACATTTAAAAAATGTTCATTATTTGAACACTCTTCAATAAAGTCTTTGAATTTTCCGAGATAAATACAATTTCTAATTTCCTGTGGATGAAGTGTTACACCACCTGTATTAAGTCGTTCGAATAGATCATATCTAACTTCAAAATCACTTCGATCGTTAAGAACAGTTACTCTTACAGGTCGTGTCATAAACATTAATTGAACTGACTTAGGTAGTTGTTCAAAAGTCAAATTATTTATTCCACTTAATTTTTCAAGACCTGTTAACTTTAACTTTGAACAATTTGGATTATTTTTCTTTATTATCGCATCATCTCCTAAAAAATTTACTACGGTTGTTAATCTTTGAAGTCCGTCTATCACTTCCCAACTCGAATCTTTGTTTGTTGCCATAAATAAATTAGGAACAGGAATTCCGAGCATTAAAGATTCAATTAATTGTGATTGTCTTTCTTCATCCCAAACAAAATGTCTTTGATATTCTGGCGCAATATCAATCAATCCTTCATTTATCATGTCGAATAATTGTCTTACTGATAAATCGTAACTATCAAAAGCGACGGATCTCCTGTTATTGTCTATTTGTTCTTGAATTAGATTTGCATTCATATTTTGTCATTTTTTTGTGGTGTTGCTTTAAATTGCTGCCAACTTAAATATATGTCCCACTTCTTGATCCTTATTCCACCCGCGGTTGTTGCATTCGTCTCATTCGGTAGGACTTTTTTCGAAAGTACAAATTATTCTTTTAAGTGAAAAGTTGAAAGAATAATTAGAAGGATACAGCAAGCATTCTTAAGTTTTATTCTTCTTCCCAGCACCTTCTTTTCCCCATAAACTTCCTCTTCCAAAAAAAACACCCAAACACAGCAACTTTTTCTCGCTCAATGCGCAACTTTCCTGCGATTTCCACTACCTTTGTGCTCCTAAATTTGAACCGATGAGTGATAAAGTTCTTGTGTACCATAACGCACGCTGCTCAAAAAGCCGTTGTGCCCTCGATTTCTTAACGGAAAAAGGTGTGGAATTTGACGTGGTGGAATACCTAAAAGATCTTCCAACAAAGGCTGAACTCACAGAAATTATCGCGAAATTGGGAATTCGCCCAGAAGAGTTAATCCGAAAAGGGGAAGAGGAATACAAAACCTTGTACAAAGGAAAAAATCTCTCCGATAGCGAATGGATTGATGCAATGTTGGCGCATCCGAAACTTATTGAGCGTCCTATCGTACTAAAGAATGCAAAAGCGGTTGTAGCACGTCCAACTGAACGAATTTTGGAAGTGCTGTAACACCAATTATCAAGTAATAATAATGTTTAAGGGAACATTGCCTCCCATCTGAATGAAATGAGAACGAAGTATTTTGATTTGATTGACCAAACATTTGATTTTCCACAAAATGAATTCCATTTGCGTGAAGACCATTTGTTTTTTCATGGTATTGACTTAATGCGCTTGATCGAGCAATACGGCACGCCATTGAAGTTTAATTATTTACCGCAAATCTCAAACAACATTCAGAGGGCGAAAGGTTGGTTCCGTGAAGCAATCAGTAACCTTGGTTATTCTGGGAATTACTATTATTCCTACTGTACCAAGAGTAATCACTTCTCATTCGTTTTGGATGAGGTGTTGAAAAACGATGTACACATTGAAACGTCGTCAGCTTTCGATATCGACATTGTTCGCAATTTGTACAATTCAGGTAAATTAACGCAAGGAAAATACGTCATCTGTAACGGTTACAAACCACAGAAATACATTGACAACATTGCTGGATTGATTAACGAAGGGAATTTAAACGTGATTCCAGTAGTTGACAACACGCAAGAACTACAAGATATTTTAGCGAAAACAGATCGCGATATTAAAATCGGGATTCGTATTGCGTCTGAAGAGGAACCGAAGTTTGAGTTCTATACGTCGCGCTTAGGAATTCGTTACCGCGAAATTGTTCCGTTCTACAAAGCAATGTTGAAAGACAATCCACGCGTGGAAGTGAAAATGTTGCATTTCTTTATCAATACGGGAATTAACGATACGTCGTATTACTGGAATGAGTTGACTAAATGTTTGCGTATTTACAGTGATTTGAAAAAAGTGTGTCCTTCGTTGGATTCATTGAATATCGGCGGTGGTTTCCCAATTAAAAAATCCTTGGCCTTTGATTTCGATTACGCATACATGGTGCGTGAGATTTTAACGCAAGTGCAACGTGTGTGTAACGATAACGATATTCCAGAACCAAATATTTTCACTGAATTCGGATCGTTTACAGTTGGTGAAAGTGGAGGAGCAATCTTTAGCGTTTTACACCAAAAACAACAAAACGACCGTGAGAAATGGAACATGATTGATTCTTCGTTCATGACCAACTTACCAGATACGTGGGCGATTAACCAACGTTTCATTATGTTGCCAATCAACCGTTGGAACGATGACTACGAACGTGTTTTGTTGGGTGGATTGACCTGTGACAGCGATGATTATTACAATTCTGAACAACATTCGAATGCCATCTATTTACCGAAATACGATCGCAACAAAAAATTGTACTTGGGCTTCTTTAATACGGGTGCTTACCAAGAAACCATTGGTGGATTTGGTGGATTGAAACACTGTTTAATTCCAGAGCCAAAGCATATTTTGATCAAACGTGACGAAAACGGAAAGCTACAAACGGAGCTGTTTAGTGAAGAGCAGACAGCGGCGGATTATTTGAGAATTTTGGGATACTAGGACATCAAGACTTTAGGATGTTAAGACTAGTTGACAAAAGACAAAGGACGGAATTAAGTTCTAACTCCAAGTAGTATCTTGTCAGAAAAATAGTTTGGTTCAAATTCCATGTTCTATGCTCCATGTTCTATGTTCCATTCCCAATGTTTTCTAGAATAAGTAACAGATATTATCAGGTAAAATCGATTTATTAAAAATATGTAAACTTTACTTCAGTTTATTGAAAGGAAAGTGTTACTTTTGCAGCCTTATTTAGAAGAGAGAGGTCTACCTGTGAGCATGAAATTAGATGCAATTTATTTAAAGAGTAATTCGAAGTTTTCCCAATTATTAACATTGTGGGCAAACGAGCGTAACTATACAATTCTTGAATTTTCAGACAAAAATGATGAGGCAGATGCTGGCATCGATGGTTTGGTTATTTTCAATGAAAACCAAGAAGTAGATCGCGATATACTTGAAGTACGTGAAATATTTGACAACAAACAAAAGCCTGTACACAAAATCGATATTAACGGAACATTAATGGTGGGAATCTCAAATTTAGATTTATGGATTGAGCGCAACCGTTGCAAGAAAGTTCTTTTTATCGGTGCTGATTCATTGATTGGAAACGTGAATTTAGAGCGTTACCTTCAAAATCTAAACTAATCGATTTACGTTCCTTAACGCATTTCTGTCATTTTTTCTTTGTCGAAAGCAGTATCAATTGCTTCCCATAATTCAATTCGGTTTCCTTCAGGATCACTGATGTGAAGAAATTTGCCGTATTCGTAAGCCTGAACTTCATTTAAAATTGGAACATTGAAAGAAGTTAAGCGCTCGATCATTTTTTCCATATTGTTGACACGAAAATTCAACATTACTTTTTGTTCGTTTGCGCCGAAATAATCAGAATCTGCGGGAAATGCACCCAATTGCAAATAACCGCGCTCTAAGGTTGTATTAAAGGCAAATAGAACGCCATAATCATTGGTTGTCATTCCTAAAACTTCTTCATACCATTGATTCATCTTACTCGGATCTTCAAATTTTAAAAAGATTCCACCAAGTCCAACAACTTTTCCTTCCATCGCAATTATTTTCTTTAAAAGTAAAACAATTTTCCATTTCGTTTTTTACTACTATTGTTCTACAAATGCAAATGGATAAAAATCAAAAAGTAGCGGTTGTTGTTGGTTCTGGAATTGCAGGACTTGCTTCTTCAATCCGATTGGCGTGTAAAGGTTACAAAGTTCACGTTTTTGAAGCGAACTCCTATGTTGGTGGCAAATTGTCCTTGTTGCAATTGGGTGATTATCGTTTTGATGCTGGTCCTTCGTTGTTTACCATGCCGGAATACGTGGAAGAATTGTTTCGCTTGGCAGGTAAAAATCCAACGGATTATTTTGAATATGAACGTTGCGCAACTGCTTGTCATTACTTCTACAACGATGGAACGTTTCTTCCGTTTTACGCTGATAATCAGAAACTAAAAGAAACGGTTGAAAGCGTATTGAACGTGAGCGCCGAACCAATGTTCGAACATTTAAAACGCAGCGAATTTATATACAAGCGAACAAAACGTACGTTTTTAGAACAATCCTTGCACCGTTTCAAAAATTACATTTCTACAGATATTTTAAAAACGGTTGTGGCCATACCAAAGTTGCAATTGTTCACCACGATGCATAAAGCGAATGAACGCAGGTTGAACCATCCGAAATTGGTGCAATTGTTTAATCGTTACGCTACTTACAATGGTTCAAATCCATACAAAGCGCCTGGAATTCTTACAATTATTCCGCATTTGGAACACGGAATTGGAACGTTTTTTCCTAAAAATGGAATGCACAGTATCACAACGAGTTTGGTGAAATTGGCGGAAGAATTGGGCGTTACCTTTCATGTTTCTTCGAAAGTCACGGAAATTGTTGAAGATGGAACTTTAGTGAAAGGTGTAAAAGTGAATGATGCCTTTGTTGAAGCGGAGGTTGTTGTGTGCAATTCTGATATTAAGCCAGCATACAAACACTTACTGAAAAACACCAAAGCCAAAAAGAAAACATTAGAGCAGGAACCATCGAGTTCAGCTATGATTTTTTATTGGGGAATTAAGAAGTCATTTCCGAATCTGGATTTACACAATATCTTTTTTACGGATGATTACGAAGCCGAATTCGACGCGTTGTTTAGTGATATAAAGATTAGTTCAGATCCAACGGTTTATGTACACATCAGTTCTAAATATGTGAAAGCAGATGCACCAGAAGGAAATGAAAACTGGTTTGTCATGGTGAATGTTCCAAGTAACGCAGGACAAGATTGGGAAACGATTCGTGCATCTATTCGCCAAGATGTAATTTCAAAACTTTCCAAGTCCTTGAATGAAGACATAGAATCGCTTATTGAAGAAGAAGATTACTTGGATCCAATTCGCATAGAACAACGCACTTCAAGTTTTGCTGGTGCGCTATACGGTGCAAGCTCAAATGATCGCATGGCAGCGTTTTTCAGACATCCGAATTTCTCGAAAGTGAAAGGCTTGTATTTTGTTGGCGGAAGTGTTCATCCCGGAGGAGGAATTCCATTGTGTTTACTTTCCGCGAAAATTGCATGTGGAGAAATCAGTGAGGCTTAAGTACCTCCAATTCAACTTCATTTCTATAAACATCTTCCAACACTTCTCGTTTACGAATTAAATGTGCTTTTCCGTCTAAAATCAACACTTCAGCTGGACGCAAACGTGCATTGTAATGATTACTCATTGAAAAACCGTAGGCACCAGCATTTGAAATAGCCAAAATATCTCCTTCACGCACTTCGTTCAACAAGCGATCGTAGCCAAAAGTGTCGCTTTCACAAATGTAGCCAACGACTGAATACAATTTTTCATCCCCTGACGGATTTGAAATATTTTGAATGTGATGATACGCATTGTAAAACATCGGTCGAATAAGGTGATTTTGTCCACTGTTAACGCCAGCAAAAACCGTCGATGTTGTTTGTTTCACGACATTTACTTCAACCAACAATTTCCCAGCTTCACTAACAATGTATTTCCCTGGTTCAAACCACAATTCTAAGTCACGACCATAGGATTCGCAAAATTTCGCAAAGGAAACAGCAATCTTTTTTCCAATTTTTTCAATGTTGGTAACGATATCACCTTCTTTATAGGTGACTTTAAATCCACTTCCGAAATCCATGAATTCTAAATCCGGAAAATAGTCTGCTGCTTCGTACAACAATTCTGCTCCGCGTAAAAATACATCCGCATCAATGATATCACTACCAGTATGCATGTGTAAACCGTTCACACGAATTTTGTAATGTTCCATGATGCGCTGAACATGGCGCAATTGATGAATCGAAATACCGAATTTAGAATCAATATGTCCGACAGAAATATTTGAATTCCCACCAGCCATAATGTGCGGATTCAAACGGATACAACAAGGAATGGTAGAACCGTATTCATTTCCGAACTTCTCAAGAATGGTCAAATTGTCGATGTTCAAATGAACTCCAAGTGCAACTGCTTCTTTGATTTCTTCAAATGAAACACAATTTGGCGTGTACATAATTTCTTGTGCTTCGAATCCTGCGCGTAATCCCAAGTAAATTTCTTCAATGGAAACAGCATCCAAACCAGCTCCTTCCGCTTTCAGAATACGCAACACATTGATGTTGTTCAAAGCCTTCAATGCATAATGCAACTTCACATCTTTTCCATTAAATGCCGATTTTAATTTGGCGTATTGATCTTTGATTTTGTTCGCATCATAGACATAAACGGGCGTTTGAAATTGTTCTGCTATTGAAAGTAATTCGTTCGACATTCTGTAAATTTTAATTTGGGAGTGCAAAGATAGATATTTAATAAACTAACACAATGTTAAAAAATAACCTAAAGTGTTAAATAAAACAATGTAACTTTATGATGAACTAAATTGTTCTAGTAGTGTATTCAAACAAAATTTAAGATTTACCCATCTAATTCATCACAAATGAAAAAACTTTTGCTCGCGTTTTCAATGCTATTTTCTATTGCATTAATCGCACAAACATCTACCGTACAAACCCTGAAATCCGATATTAAAAAAGTGAGACTTTTCTTGACTTCAGGTGAATTTCAACACGAACAAACAATCAAATTTGTGAAGGGAAGAAACAAAGTTATATTCTCAGGAATTTCTGCTTATGCTGACCCGCAATCGATTCAATTTGTTGGTGATGGAAAGTATCGCATCGTTTCGGTTTCTACTGAAATGGATTTCTTAGCAGCTGAGCAATTCAATCCACGCATTCGCGTTTTGCAAGATTCATTGGAAAGTTTGAAAGATAAACACCAAGCAAATTTGGATCAAATGGATGCCTTAAACATGGAAAGTCAATTGATGAAAGCTAACATGAAATTGGGTGGACAAGGACAAAACCTAACGACAGCTCAAATCAAAGAAGCTGGAGAATATTATAGAACTAGAACCTTGGAAATCAATAAATCGCTTTCGAAATTGAAGAAAGAACAACAAAAATTCGATGCGATGATTGAAAATACACGCTACCAATTGGTGGAATTGAATTTTCATGAAAACCAACGCAGTAACCAAGTTATTGTATTGGTTGATTGTGATGAAGCAGCAACCATGAAAACTAATCTGAAATACTTAGTATCAGATTGTGGCTGGGCGGCGAGTTATGATTTATCAGCAGCGGATATCAATCAAAAAATCAACTTGAAATACAAAGCACAAGTTTATAACAATACAGGAAGTGACTGGAACAATGTGGATTTGGTTTTATCAACTGGAGATCCACGTTTATCCGCTTCTCATCCTGAACTTTCTCCATGGTATTTGAATTATTATGAAGCAACAAAATTGAGTAAGAAATCGTATTACGCGCCACAAGTCGTTCAAGAAGATTATCGTCAAGAAGCGCAATACAATATCAATGTGGCGAATCAACGTGCGTATGATAATTATGTTTTGGACAAAGATTTAAACGATTTCAAATCAAACAAGTTGTTTGATCAGACGATTCTTACGCCAAAACAAGTGCAAGCTGCCGTTGTGAATATGCGTCAAATTGAAATTTCAGAATTGACAGCTGAATTCATTATTCCAGATAAATTTTCGTGTCCTTCTGACGCAAAACCTTACATGGTGAATGTCAAAGAAATGAATTTAGATGCAACATTCTCACACATTACGGTTCCGAAATTGGACAACGCAGCATTTTTGATGGCGCACATTGTCGGTTGGCAAGAATTGGAATTGATTCCTGGACCGACCAATGTTTATTTCGGTGGTGAGTTTGTGGGAGTTTCACAAATCGAAACGCGCAATGTTTCTGATACTTTGTCTTTGTCATTTGGTCGCGATTCAAAAGTGGTGGTGATGCGTAAGTTGAAACAAGAAATGAGCACGAAAAAAGTGATTGGTGGCAGCAAGAAAGAAGCGTATTTGTATGAGATTGTTGTGCGAAATAATCGAACTGTTCCAATTCGCATTGATGTGTATGATCAAATTCCAATTTCAAGAAGTAGCGATATTACCGTAACGGTTGACAATGTTTCAGATGGAAAAACGAATGCTGAAACGGGCGAAGTTAGTTGGCAATATGTTATTCAACCTGCAGAAGTTAAATCAACAGAAATTGGCTATACAGTGAAATATCCGAAGGATGCAAACATAACGATACAGCGATTCAGAACAGTTTCCTGTCCATCGTTTTAAGAAATAATTCAATAAATTGAGAAGGCAAATGAACAAACGTTTGCCTTTTCTTTTTTTAGAATATAATTTTCTCCGTAAATTGGCGTTCTC